>ENA-OQKD01000124-OQKD01000124.1-human-gut-metagenome-genome-assembly--contig:-NODE-124-length-21364-cov-2.863540_pt1 | contig 21364 bp, 23 predicted proteins | sample MGYA00242775_ERZ504792 | MGnify/ENA primary metagenome ERZ504792 (study PRJEB26092, sample SAMD00036401) | human gut metagenome | host: Homo sapiens | study: EMG produced TPA metagenomics assembly of...
TCCTGAGCCTGATCGAGAGAGAAGCAGAGAACGCAAAGAAGGACTGCCCGCGCATATACCGTGCAAAGATGAATTCTCTTTGTGATCCGAAGATTATAGCAGGTCTTACTATGCATCTTCCTGCGGAGTGCAGGTGGAACTTCTGGTAAGAGGTATCTGCTGCTGACGTAGGTGTGCCTGGAATCAGTGAGAACATTCGGGTACGTTCTATTGTAGGGGAATTTCTGGAGCACAGCCGTATTTTTTACTTTGAGAACGGAGGAAATCCGGAAATCTATATGGGAAGTGCAGACTGGATGCCCCGTAACCTTGATCGTCGTGTGGAAATTGTTTTTCCTGTAGAGGATGAGAAAATTAAGAAAGAACTGGAGCATGTACTTGATCTCGAATTCAAAGATAATGTGAAAGCACATCTTCTGCAGCCGGATGGCACCTATATAAAACCAGATAAACGTGGCAAGGTGCTGATCAACTCCCAGATGGAATTTTGCCTGGAGGCAACCGAGAAAGCAGCACTTCATAAACATGAAGAAAAGAAATCGCGAGTATTTATTCCGGCAGAACCTGCGGAAGATATAGAAAGATAAGTTGTAAACAGAATAAATATAGAAAGAAAAAACAGGAAAATGGCATGGAGATTCAAAATGGAGTGGATTTCCATGCCACTTTTTATACAGAAGAGTAAATGCTGTGATTTTCAAAGCAGCACTGCAGCTATCGGAAATTAGTAAAAATAGAATATCAGAATACGATTACTGCTTTTGACAATTGAAGCAGAAGACGTGCTTGACTTGCAAATGAAAATTTTTTGCATGATTTTATTACTCTAAAATGCCATAAATTTTATTTTAAAAATAAAATGAAAAAATTTTAAAAAACTATTGACAGAATACACAAAGGAATGTACAATACAAATATAAAAATTATCAAAGATTCACATGACCGGGAAAAGTGAGAAGATAATCACAGTCCGTAAGATCTGCAAATGGGGTAGCAGATATGCGGCAGAAAAACAAAAATGGCAGTGTGGATGTGGAAGCAGTAAAGGCGGTTTCACGTTATTTCAGAGATAAAGGTGTAAAGCAGATGTATGTCTGCGGAAGTACAGGTGAAGGTTTCCTGCTTGATACAGAGGAGCGCAAACTTGTAGCAGAAACTGTTGTGAATGAAGTGGGACAGGATATGAATATCATCGTCCATGTAGGGTGTGCAGATACCAGATATTCCTGCATTCTGGCAGAGCATGCAGAGAAAATTGGTGCAGCTGCGATCTCTGCAGTTCCATGTGTATACTATCGCCCAAGTGAAGAGAGCGTTTATCAGCACTGGACCGAAATCACCAAAGCAGCAGATCTTCCATTCTTTATCTACAATATCCCGCAGCTGACAGGATTTAATCTGTCCATGAATCTGTTTAACAGAATGCTGGAGAATGACAGAGTAGCCGGTGTGAAATGCTCCTCTGATCCTGCACAGGATGTACTTCGCTTCAAACTGGCAGGCGGCAAAGATTTCATTGTATTCAATGGTCCGGACGAGCAGTTCGTAGCAGGACGCATCATGGGTGCGGATGCCGGAATTGGTGGTACATACGGTGCAATGCCGGAACTTTACATGAAGATGGATGAGCTGATCAAAAGAGGTGAATGGGACAAAGCTGCCGGAGTACAGGCAATCGTAACTCCTCTGATCTATCGTTTATGCTCCTTTGCTTCCATGCATGGTGCAGTAAAAGGAATCATCACTCTGGACGGATGCCCGATGGGAGATCCGAGACTTCCGTTCCTGCCTGTAGCTACAGATGATCCGAAACTTGTTGAACTTTACAATGATATTAAGAAAGCAATTGCAGATACAAAGGATTTATAAAATATAATAGAAAGAAAATCAGGCAGATGGAGAACATCTGCCTGGTTTTGTCTGAAAAGTAAATACATTTGGACAAGGAGGAAACTGACAATGAAGAAACATATCATATGCTATGGAGATTCCAACACACACGGCTACTGCGCCATGAATGACGGACGCTTTGATGAAAATGAAAGATGGACCTGCCTTCTGCAGAAATCTCTGGGAGAAGACTACCTGATCCTGGAAGAAGGCCTTTCCGGCAGAACAACCTGCTTCAGAGATCCTGTCTTTGAGGGCCTTTCCGGACTGGACTATCTCTATCCGTGTCTCATGAGCCACGAACCGGTAGACCTGCTGGTGATCATGCTGGGAACAAATGATACCAAAGAACGTTTCAGCGCAGGCGCACCTGCCATTGGCCTGGGAATGATCCGACTGGTAAAGAAAGCCATCGCAACCACAGACTGCTGGAGAGATGGCAAACCGCAGATCCTGATCGTAACACCGCAGAACATCGGCAAGGAATATGAACATTCAAATGTAGCAGGAACTATGGGAAAAGGATGTGCAGAGAAATCCCAGGGACTGGCAGCAGAGTATAAACGTATTGCAGGACAGTTTGGATGCTATTATCTGGATGCCAATGAAGTGGCGAAAGCAGCGCCGAATGATATCGATTATATGCACCTGACTGCTCAGGGACATAAAGAACTGGCAGAGGCACTGGATAAGAAGATCAGAGAGATTTTTGAGCAGCAATTTTAGCAAAAAATAAACAAGTTCAGGTATTGGAATATAAATAACTGCGTTATATAATAAGGGTAATTTTATAAATATTGCATCCAATCCGGTTTAGCAAGATCAGAGATTTTGGTAAACTGTTTTGAATGCAATATTTGTTTGTGGAAATGGGATTGATAAAGCAAAGGAGAAGAAAATGGGTGTAAATTTTATACTGCAGGGTGCAGAAGAGGATATCAGCAGGATTGAAGAAGGGACGAAAATCCTGCAGGAAGAATGGAATTCCAAAGACCAGGTAAAAAGGAGAGAGTTTTTTCTGAAATTAAGGTAAATGTAAGTTTCCATGAAGGGATGGAACTTGAAGTAAAACAGGGGAAAGAAGCAGTGGAAATTTGCTGCCATGAACCGGCACAGTTTTTTCAGAGCATTGAATTGGCTGCGGAATCATCTGAAAGACACAGATGGTAAATCTGAGAAAAAGGAAACTGCATACTTTGCAGGAAACGGTCTGATGCTGGACTGCTCCCGCAATGCGGTATTTACAGTAGAGAAAGTAAAAGAAATGATCCGTACACTGGCAAAAATGGGCCTGAACCGACTGCTTCTTTACACAGAAGACACTTATGAAGTGCCGGATCTGCCATATTTCGGAGCTTACAGGGGAAAATATACAAAGGAAGAAATACAGGAAATGGATGCATATGCGCAGATATTCGGCGTTGAGCTGATTCCATGTATTCAGACTCTTGCACATCTCCACAATGCGCTGAAATGGCCGTCTGCAGAAAAAATTGTAGATACACCGGACATTCTGCAGGTGGGAAAAGAAGAGAGTTATATCTTTATTGAGAAACTTCTGACAGCAGTAAAGGACAGTTTCCGTACAAGACGTGTACATCTGGGAATGGATGAAGCTGTCCAGCTTGGTCTGGGAAATTATCTGAAAGAAAATGGCTACAGAAACAGTTCCGAACTGATCAAAGAACACTGTACTCATGTACTGGAAATCTGCAAGAAACTGGGTCTGGAACCTATGATCTGGAGTGACATGTATATCACTTCCAATACAGGAAAGAGTTACTACGAAGTACCGGAAGATGCAGACTGCAGTGACTGGAAGAAACCGGATCCGGAACTTGGACTGGTGTACTGGGATTATTACAATCAGGATGAAAGAGTTTACGAAAAGATGCTGAAAGTACATAAGCAGCTTTCCGATAAAATTGTATTTGCAGGTGGCTGCTGGATCTGGAATGGAATCGCACCAAACTATTCCAGAAGTTTCACCTGTACGAAAGCAGCACTCTCTGCATGTAAAAAATATAAAGTACCTGAGGTGTTCTGTACAGCATGGCTGGATAATGGAGCCGAGACTCCGGTGGATGCAATCCTGCCGGGAGCAGCATTATTTGCACATCTGGGATTCCATGAAGAATTTGAGGAAGCAGCTTTGGAAGAAGAGTTCAGGGATACTGTGGGAAGCAGTCTGAAGGAGTTTATGAAACTTGATAAATTTGACAGACTGTTTCTGGGAGAGCAGGTGAATATGACATCTGAAAAATCCTTCCAAGTATCTGTTATATCAGGATGTAATGCTGGGAATTTTTGATTATCATTTGAAGAATGCAGGCGCTTCTGAGTATTATAAAAAGCTGGCAGAAGAATTGAAAAACAGCGCAGAAATCTGTAGAAATCACGCAGAATTTTTTGAATATTATCATTGCCTGGCAGAGATCCTGTCACAGAAATCGGAGCTTGGTGTGCAGATAAAGCTGGCATATGATGCACATGATTTATCCACACTGAAACAGATTTATGAGGAAATCATTCCACATCTTACAGAGAAAATGTGGAAATTAAAAGATCTCAGAGAAGATTTATGGATGACAGATGCGAAGCCATTTGGATATGAACTGATCGATCTGAGAATAGGCGGCGTGATCACCCGTATGGAGAGCAGCAGACGCAGACTTCAGAAGTATGCAGAAGGCAGGATTTCCAGACTGGAAGAACTGGAAACGGAGAGAATTCCATACTTTGCTGAGGGAAAACCGGCGATTGAAAATCACTGGCAGAGAGCTGTCAGCGGGGCGGATTTTACGGATACTATTTAACCAAATAAGCAGGTGGCGAAACAGACTGTGAATATCAGCCTGATCCGAAACTGTCAGAAGACTGTAAATATTTGCTTGACACGTAAGATTGGATGTGCAAGACTCTTGTTATAAAGCTGGAAGATATCAAAAATCAGATATTGCAGGCTTATAGCAAGAGTCTTATTTTTACTCAGGAAGGAAATAATATAAATGAAATTACTGATCGTACGACATGGAGACCCGGATTATTCGATTGATTCTCTTACAGAGAAAGGATGGAAAGAAGTCGAATATCTTTCAGAGAAACTGTCAGAGCTTGATATAAAAGATTTTTATGTTTCACCACTTGGAAGAGCGAAAGATACTGCTTCTCTTACTCTGAAAAAGCTGAACCGTACAGCTAAAGAATGTGACTGGCTGAGAGAATTTGATGTTATGATCGATCGTCCAGATGTTACAGACAGAAAGATCATATTATGGGACTGGCTGCCGCAGGACTGGACAAAAGATGAAAGATTTTACCAGTATGATCACTGGTTTGAAAATGAACGGTTACAGAAATCCGATGCAAAGGGCTATTATGATTATGTAACCGGAAAATTTGATGAACTTCTTGCTGCACATGGTTATGTGCGTGAAGGACATTATTACAGAGTTGAGAAAGCAAATAATGATACATTGGTATTTTTCTGCCATTTCGGACTGGAATGTGTATTGCTCAGTCATTTACTGAGTGTATCTCCAATGGTGATGTGGCATGGATTCTGTGCTGCTCCAAGTTCAGTGACAACTGTAAATACTGAGGAGAGAAGAAAAGGGATTGCAAGCTTTCGGATCAGTGCGTTTGGTGATATTTCTCATCTGTATGTACACAATGAACCGCCGGCATTTGCAGCGAGATTCTGCGAAACATATGATAATGCGGAGGAACGTCACGACTGATCTTACCGCTGGATGATTACGAAAACCGGAAAGGAAATATAAATATTGATATCAAAGACAATGAAAACGATCCTTCATGCACTTTCCTATGGAAACATTGAAGTGGAATCTTCCAGAAAACTGGCAGATCTAAAGCAGCTGGATGCTATGCGTATTTTTTTGAAAAAACTGGATGCAAAGGTCTATAATGGAGATCATGAAGTCCCGATAAGGCTGTATTTCCCCGCAGAAGAGGCTATGCAGGCCGGTATCGTAGAGGGAAATACTTTCCCGATCCTGCTGTTTTTTCATGGTGGAGGATGGGTAACTGAGAGTGTGGAGAATTATGACCGTGTCTGCTCCAGAATGGCACAGGCGACTGCACATATCGTAGTTTCTGTGGAATACAGACTTGCACCGGAGCACAGATTTCCGGTACCACTGGAGGATTGTTATGCTGCAGCGAAAGCACTTTATACAAATCAGCTGATCTTAAACACTGATCCTGAGAAAATTACGATCATTGGGGACAGTGCGGGAGGAAATCTGACAGCAGCAGTATGTCTGATGGCAAGAGACAGGGGTGAGTTTACACCACGCCGTCAGATTTTGATCTATCCGGCGCTTGGAAATTGCTATACAGAGGAATCGCCTTACAGATCCGTACAGGACAATGGCAGTGATTATCTTCTTACATCAGTAAAAATGGAAGATTATCTGAATCTTTATCAGAGCTCAGAACAAGACAGACAGAATCCTTATTTTGCTCCGATACTGGAGAAGAATCTGCGAAATTTACCTGAAACATTAATTCTTACAGCAGAATATGATCCTTTGCGTGATGAGGGAGAAGTGTATGGCAGGAAGCTTCATGCAGCAGGAAATCATGTGGAAGTGCACAGGATTTACGGAGCATTTCATGGATTTTTTGCATTGGGAATCAAATTTCTGCATGTACAGGAGAGTTTTAAATATATTAATCAGTTTCTGAATAAGAGTTATGAGAAAATACTCGAACAGAAATAAGCAGGGATAAAAAGAAAGCAGGAAAACTATGGATACAGGATATTCAAAATGGAGAAAACTGGATAATGCGGCATTGGCATTTCCGCTGGTAACAGGAAAGAACGACACCAGAGTGTTTCGTTTCTACTGCCAGTTGAAAGAGAATGTCAGCGGGGAAATTCTTCAGACTGCGCTTGATCAGACAATGGAGAAATATCCACTGTTTCAGGCTGTATTACGGAAGGGGCTGTTCTGGTTCTACCTGGAGCACAGAGAAATCAGAGCAGTCGTAAAACAAGAGACAGAACCGCCATGCAGCCGTCTGTATATTCCGGATAAAAAATCCCTTTTGTTTCAGGTAACTTATGACAAAAACAGGATTAATTTTGAGGTGTTCCATGCATTGACAGATGGTACCGGAGCCATGCATTTCCTGCAGGAGCTGGTGCAGAATTATCTGATACTGGCACATCCACAGGCGGATCTGTCACGGATAGAGAATGCAGAGGAAATTACACACGGAGATAAAGAAGAGGACAGTTTTTCTCAGTACTATTCTTCAGATACGCCGAAGGATAAAGAGAAGAAAAAGGCAGCAGTCAAACTGAAAGGAGAAAAGCTGGTACACTCAGATATGCATATTACAGAGGTTGCGCTTTCTGTAAAAGATATTCATCAGAAAGCCCGCTCCTACGGAGTTTCCATTACTGTTTTACTGACAGCAATGATGCTCTGTTCTATCCGTGAAGAGATTCCTAAGAATCAGCAGAAACGACCGGTCGCATTGATGATTCCGGTAAATCTGAGAAATTATTTTCCATCTCAGTCCATGACAAATTTCTTTGGCTGGATCGAGGTTGGATATACCTTTTCTGATGCAACAACCTTTGAAGAAGTGCTGCTGGCGGTAAAGAAACAATTCGAAGAGGAACTGGTAAAAGAGAAGATCGCCATGCACATGAGCGGATATGTTCGCATTGAGAAGAATCCGTTTGTCCGTGCGGTACCTCTGGAGATTAAGAAATATTTCCTGATGATCGGAGCGAATCTTGGAAGCAGGAGTATTACGGCGGTTTATTCCAATATCGGCATTATCCGCCTGCCGGAGGAGTACAGAGAATATATTCAGCATTTTGGGATTTTTGCAAGCACCAATTCTCTGCAGATGTGTTCCTGTTCCTACGGGGACGAGATGGTACTGGGATTTACTTCAAAGATACCGGATGACAGCATTCAGAGAAACTTCCAGAGGATGCTCAGCGAGGAGAAAGTTTCCCACAGAGAGTTGAAGAATGATTTTCCGGCATATGGAGAGCGGCAGAAACTAGAGAAGAAAGAGAACCAGAGAGTTGTACAGACATTCAGTTTTCTGTGTCTTGCGGTCGCTGTGATCTGCGGAATGATCAATTTCATGACTGCAGGAACATTAAACTGGTTCTGGTTTGCAGGTGTGGGATGTGCCTGTGCATGGTTGGTGGTTATGGTGGCGTATTTCAAACGGAGGAATATTCTGAAGAATGAAATGTGGCAGTTATTGATCATATCGGTAATTGCGATTCTGTGGGATCACTTCATCGGCTGGATGGGATGGTCTGTAGATTTCGTACTCCCATTTGGAGCTCTGGCAGTGCAGTTTTCCATTCCGGTGATCGCAAAGGTGAACCGTCTGGAGAGGGAAGAATATCTGTTTTATCTTGTACAGGCAGGAATCGCGGGGGTGATCCCGATGATACTTGTCTGGACGGGAATTGTGAAATTTGTTTATCCGTCAGTAGTATGTGCAGGCATCAGTTTCCTGACACTGGCAGCATTATTTATCTTCTGCCAGAAGGATACGCTGAGGGAATTTCATAAGAAATTGAGAATGTAACATTGCAGATATAATAAAAATTTGAAAATAAAATCCACAGTTTAATCAAATTAAGCAAGCAGCGAAGCAGATGATCTTATCCGCCTGGAGCTTTGAAATAAGATGTTAAACTGTGGATTTTTTGTGCTCTTAAAGAGATAAAAACTATGGCAAAATTATCTTTATAAAAGCAATCAACCAGATGAAATATGTATGATAGCAGATGAAATATTCAGTATTGTTTCATATATTTTCATCAGATAATATAATTCCTGATGATTCAAAATGTAAACAATAATCAGAACTATTCATCGTATTATTCATCAAAAATAGTAACAATCTCACCATCCAGAATACGGTTTGTATTCTTAACAGCACAGAAATTACCGCACATACTGCAGGTATCTTCTTTTTCAGGTTTTGCTTCTGCACGGTAGCGTCTTGCCTTTTCCGGATCCATGCTGAGTTTGAACATTTCTTCCCAGTCGAGACGCTTTCTTGCTTCACTCATCTTATAATCCCAGTCAGCTGCACCAGGAATTCCCTTGGCAATATCGGCAGCATGAGCAGCGATCTTTGCAGCGATAATTCCCTCTTTTACATCCGCAGCATTCGGCAGACGAAGGTGCTCTGCAGGTGTTACATAACACAGAAAAGCAGCACCTGAATACGCAGCGATTGCACCACCAATTGCGGAAGTAATGTGGTCATATCCCGGAGCAACGTCAGTTACAAGTGGTCCAAGTACATAGAATGGAGCACCATGACACAGTGTTTTCTGGATTTCCATATTAGCTGCGATCTGGTTCATCGGCATATGTCCCGGTCCTTCGATCATAACCTGAACATCCTTTTCCCATGCACGTTTCGTGAGCTCTCCGAGAGTGATCAGTTCTTCAATCTGTGCAGTATCTGTAGCATCTGCCAGGCATCCCGGACGGCATGCATCACCCAGACTTAAAGTAATATCATACTCTCTGCAAATGTCCAGAATTTCATCAAAATGCTCATAGAATGGGTTCTCCTGTCCGGTCATTTCCATCCATGCAAACATGATAGAACCACCTCTGGAAACAATGTTCATGAGACGCTTATTTGTTTAAAACGTGCTGCAGTTGCACGGTTCATACCGCAGTGAATCGTCATAAAATCAACACCATCTTCTGCATGCATACGTACAATATCAATCCATTCTTCAGAAGTGATTTTGCCAAGTGCTTTGTGATAATAGACTACTGCATCATAGATTGGAACTGTACCGATCATTGCAGGACATTCGGAAGTAAGCTTGCGGCGGAAACTTCTGGTATCGCCGTAAGAACTGAGATCCATGATCGCTTCTGCACCCATTTCCACTGCAGAATGTACCTTTTCATATTCCATATCAACGTCTTTCCAGTCTCTGGAAACACCTAAATTTACATTGATTTTTGTTGTCAGTTTTGCACCGACTCCACTTGGACTGATGCATTTATGATTCTTATTACAGGGAATGATAACCTGTCCTTTTGCGATCAGTTCTCTTAATTCATCCACATCAAAATGCTCTTTTTCTGCTACGATCTCCATCTGTGGTGTAATGATTCCGTGACGCGCTGCGTCCATCTGTGTTGTGTAATGTGTCATTTTTTCCTCCTTGCCCTGCACTGTGGGCTGCTGTTTGCTGTACACATTTAGCCATTACAAAATGCTGGTACAGTAACATGAAATGAACTGCGCCTCCTGCATATAGCAGGGACTTGCACCTGCGCATATTCGTAAGTTCTTAAGTAAACTACTGGATTAACAGAGAGTGGTGCCCCCGGTCTGTATGATTAAGAAAGGGGAGCCCGGATCAGAGAAGGATTGATGAGATCAGAGAGGGTTAAACTCCTCGATCCAGTAAGAAATATATACGATATCTTCTGGAAATTTTCGAATAAAAAGGAAAAACTGCAATACGCCAACAAGCATATTGCAGTCCGGAAGAACTATAACTTTCCCTACGTTGGCATTATCCAAATCAGGTTATGGGTTAAAGCAATACAGCTTACTCTCAGCCTGTTTACACAAGCTCCCCTTGTCTTAATTGTTCACATTGTATCACTCAGATGTGAGAAAGTCAATATGTACAAATAAGTTTTTATTCTGTTTTATTTATGTGTTTATTTTTGTTTAATGATAACGGTCAGAATACAGTTTTTTATTTTATGGGGCTGTCTTCTGACGGATTAAAATGCTCTTGGATCACGTTATTATCAGGGTTTACGATGATGATTTCGATTCCTTTTTCAGCTGCCTTGGTAGCTAATTCCAGAGGAGCTTTGTTATCTGTAATAAGAATATTTAAATCTGATAATTTCAGTGAATTACACAGGGAGTTTACATTCCACTTGGAGTAATCCAGAAGCAGGATCCTCTTCTGGGCAATAGAAGCCAGTGCCCGTTTGGTGGATGTAAGTGCCTGAGAATGTTCGAATGCTCCGCCGGGAACGCGGAAGGAACGACAGGACATAAAGGCGATATCCGCACGATACTGAGAGAGCCATTCCGGATCGGAGATCAATATGGAACGGTTCGTATGATGCATGACTCCGCTTGGGATCAGAACCTGTATATTCGTATTATTTGACAACGCCAGTGCACCTACAAGGCTTGGGGTAATGATTGATAATGGCATGGTCATAGGAAGCATTGTGATGAGTTGCTGAACCGTAGTTCCGGAATCCATACAGATACTCTGGGATGGACGGATATATTGCAGGGCAACAGATGCAATAGCCCGTTTTTCATGTTCGTGTTCTCCGCTTTCTACATAATAATCTGTATCTTTTGCTGACTGAAGTAAAACGGCGTATCCCCGTTCTCTCTTTACAAAGTTCATATCCTGAAGTTCATCAAGGTTGCGGCGAACGGTCATTTCTGTACAGTTTAATTGTTGTGCAAGATCTTTAATAGTAATAATGTTGTGAGTTTGCATAATTTCGATTATTCGAGCGTGCCGTTCTTTTCTCATTAATAAGGTACCTACTTTCTAAAAGCCGTTTAGGCGTGTTTATATAGTAATAATATAACAGAAAGAAGTACATTTTGCAATAATTAGATGTGTTTTTATGAATGAAAATGTTCGGAATAGAACATTGAAATGTTTGAAAAAGATAAAAAAGATGTTGACAACTAAGAAAATGTGCTATATAATCGCATTAAAGAACAGGAAAAACATAAGAAATAAACAAAAGATACAAACAAACGAACAAAACAGAACACAAAACGAAAATGGAAGAAATAAGAGGAAGGATGAGGACATGAGTTCATTCTACATTCTGGGAATTGACCAGAGCACGCAGGGAACAAAAGCCGTTCTTTTTGACAAAGATGGAAAGATCATCGCCAGAGCAGATGCGGCACATAAGCAGATCGTAAATGACCAGAACTGGGTATCACATAATCTGGAAGAGATTTACAAAAATGTGATTAAAGCTTCCAGACAGGTAGTAGAGAAGGCTGGCATAGATAAAGAACAGATCGTCTGTATCGGAATTGACAACCAGAGAGAAACAACAGCAGCATGGAACCGAAAAACAGGAAAACCTGTTGCAGATGCAATTGTATGGCAGTGCAGCAGAGCAAAAGATATCTGCAGACGGATTGGCGAAGATGGTGTTTCCGGTGAGAAGGTCTACAGACGAACTGGCCTGAAACTTTCTCCATATTATCCGGCAGGCAAGATGGCATGGTTCCTTGAGAACATTTCCGGAGCAAAAGAACTTGCAGAGAGCGGAGAACTTGCTCTTGGAACAATGGACAGCTGGCTGGTATATAAACTGACAGGAGGAAAAGAATTCAAGACAGATTACTCCAATGCCAGCAGAACACAGCTTCTGAACATCAAAGATCTGGTATGGGACAGAGAAATGTGTGAACTGTTTGGAATTCCGATGAATGCACTTCCTCAGATCTGCGATTCAGATTCCACATTCGGATATACAGACCTGGAAGGATACCTGGACAAAGAAATTCCAATCTGTGGAATCCTCGGAGATTCCCATGGAGCCCTTTACGGACATAACTGCAGACAGGCAGGCGGGATCAAAACTACCTACGGAACAGGGTCTTCCGTAATGATGAATACAGGCGAGACACCATTCTTCAGTGAACATGGTTTATCTACCTCCCTTGCATGGAGGATTAAAGGAAAAGCTTCTTATGTATTAGAAGGAAATATTAATTACACAGGAGCCGTTATTTCCTGGCTGAAAGATAACCTTCACATGATTTCCTCTCCGGGAGAAACAGAAGAACTGGCAAGAAAAGCAGATCCAAATGATCATACATATATCGTACCTGCTTTCTCAGGACTGGGAGCTCCATGGTGGAGAGATGATATTTACGCAAGCATCTCAGGAATGAGCAGAACAACCGGAAGAGAAGAAATCGTAAAAGCCGGATGTGAATGCATTGCTTACCAGATCAATGATGTGATTGATGCAATGAGAAAAGATTCAAAGATCGATATCTCACAGATGTGTGTAGATGGAGGCCCTACCAGAAATAAATATCTGATGCAGTTCCAGAGTGATATCTCTCAGACAGAGGTCAAGATTCCGGATGCAGAAGAACTTTCAGTGATCGGAGCCGGATATCTGGCTGGAGAATCAGCCGGATATTATGATCCGGATGATATTTATAAGGCAATCACCTATAACTTCTTTGAAACAAAAATGCAGGAGCAGGAAAGAAGTGAAAAGGTTCATGGATGGAATGAAGCAGTAGAGATGCTTCTGAAAAAGTAAACAGGAGGTATGAAAAAATGGATGCAGAGAAAAAGAAGAAGTTGATGATACAGGCTTCTGAAATTAGAGAAAAAACAGTAGAACTGATCTATCACGGCGGCGGCGGACACATCGGAGGAGACTTATCAGAGACAGACGTTGATGGTTGTTCTCTTTGACAAGATGAAACATGATCCGAAGAACCCGAAATGGGAAGGCAGAGATTACTTTATCCTCAGCAAAGGACATTCAGCAGAAACCTATTATTCTCTCCTGAACAGATATGGATATATCGGACAGAAAGAAATGGATGAATTTGGAAGCTTCGGCGCACTTCTTGGAGGACATCCAAACAAGAAAGTAAACGGAGTAGAAGCAAATACAGGATCTCTTGGACATGGACTTGGATTTGCAACAGGTATCGCCATTGCACTGAAGAAGAACGAAAAAGACAATCACGTTTATGTTATTACCGGTGACGGTGAACTTGCAGAAGGAAGCAACTGGGAAGCATTAATGTCAGCAGCAAAGTATAAACTGGATAATCTTACATGGATCGTAGACAGAAATCATTTACAGATCAGTGGAAATACAGAAGACGTAATGCCAATCGAGAACCTGAAAGAAAAAGCAGAATCATTCGGATTCAAGACGATCGAGATCAATGGTCATGATTATGATGAGATCTCAGATGCTCTGGATGCAAGAAAAGAAGGAAAGCCGGTATGTGTCATTGCAAACACGATCAAAGGAAAAGGACTTGCATGTGCAGAAAACCAGGCAGGATGGCATCACAAGACACCAAGTCTGGAGCAGGTAGAACAGTTAAAAGAAGATATGGCTGAATACAGAAAGGAACTGGCATGATGGGAAAAGAAGCTTTGAGCAGTGCTTTTTCTGAGATGATTCTGGAAGAAGCTAAGAAAGATAAAGATATTGTAGTAGTATGCACGGACTCAAGAGGTTCAGCAAAACTTGGAGCTTATCCGGATGAAGTGCCGGAGCAGTTCGTAGAGATGGGAATTGCAGAACAGAACAGTGTTACAGTTTCGGCAGGTATGGCTTATATGGGAAAGAAAGTATTTACCATCGGCCCGGCAAGTTTTTACAGTATGCGTTCTGCAGAACAGGTAAAAGTAGATGTTGCTTATTCTCATAATAATGTAACAGTTATCGGAATCAGCGGAGGAATTAGCTACGGTGCTCTTGGTGCAACGCACCATTCACTTCAGGATATTTCCCTGATGCGTGCGATTCCGGGACTGACAGTAATGATTCCGTCTGATGCCGTACAGATGAGAAAGATCACAAAAGAACTTCTGGAATCTCCGAGGCCAACTTATATCAGGATTGCAAGAAGCGGGGTTCCGGTAATCTATGATGAGAATACGGAATTTAAGATTGGAAAAGCCAATCGCCTGACAAATGGCAAAGATGCAGCGATTATTGTATGTGGACAGCTTGTTGCAACAGCACTTCAGGCAGCAGAGGAACTGAAAGAAGAAGGAATCAACGTTTCTGTAGTAGATATGTTTACCATCAAACCACTGGATACAGAAATGATCAAAACAGTAGCAAAAGAATGCGGATGCATCCTTACACTGGAAGAACACAGTATCTATGGCGGACTTGGCGGTGCAGTAGCAGAAGTTGCAGCACAGACAGAAATGGTACCGTTAGATATCTGCGGAATCCCTGATGAGGATGTACCGAATGGCACAGATCAGGAAGTCTTCAAGTACTATAAGATGGACGTACAGGGAATCAAAGACAGAGTAAAAATTCTTATTAGCAAAAAAAGTAAGTAATAATAACATCATATAAAAACAATGTAATGTAGGAGGAAGAAAACAATGGAAGGAACAATGAAAGTCTGCGTACTGACAGGACAGAGACAGCTTGAGTGGACAGAGAGAGAAATTCCGCAGCCGGCAGCAGGAGAACTTCAGATTAAACTGGAGTATGTAGGAATCTGTGGATCTGATCTTCATTTCTTTGATCAGGGAAGACTGGCAAACTGGGAATTGGACGGACCTCTTGCTCTTGGTCACGAGCCGGGCGGAGTTGTTACAGCAATTGGTGAAGGTGTAACAGGATTCGAAATCGGTGACAAAGTTGCCATTGAACCAGCAGTACCATGCGGCAAATGTGAAGCCTGCAGAACTGGTCATTACAATCTTTGTCCTGATGTAAAAATGTTGGCAATTCCTCATGAGAGAGACGGGGTTTTTGCAGAATACTGTACACATGATGCAACCATGTGTTTCAAACTTCCTGAAAATATGGACACTATGGAAGGCGGGCTTCTGGAACCGTTAACAGTAGGTATGCATGGAACAGAACTTTCAGATGCTAAAATTGGTGAGACTGCAATTGTACTTGGATGTGGATGCATTGGACTCTGCACTATCATGAGCCTGAAAGCAAGAGGTGTAACAGAAATCTATGCAGCAGATGTACTTGATAAACGTCTGGAAATGGCACTGGAAGTAGGTGCAACAAGAGTATTTAACAGTACAAAAGAGAGTATTGAAGAATTTGCCAAAACACTCCCGGGTGGCGGAGCAGATCAGGTTTATGAATGCGCAGGAAACAGAATCACAACATTACAGACCTGCAGACTGATCAAACGTGCAGGAAAAGTTACTTTGACAGGTGTTTCTCCTGAACCTGTACTTGAACTGGATATCGCCACATTAAATGCAATGGAAGGAACCATCTATTCCGTATACAGATACAGAAACCTGTATCCAAAGGCAATCAAAGCAGTATCTGGCGGACTGATTCCGTTAAAGAAAATTGTTTCTCATGTATTTGATTTTAAAGATTGCATTCATGCGATTGAATACAGCAATGATCATAAAGATGAAGTAATCAAGGGCGTAATTAAATTTTAAGGTTACTGAATCAGAAAATAAAATTAAATAAAAGCAAATAAAAACATTATTTTAAATCCAAGGAGGAAACGAAAATGAAAAAAAGACTTATGGCAATCACATTTGCAGCATTAATGGCAACATCCATGATGGGATCTACAGTATTTGCAGCAACAGACGGCGGCAGTGTAGCAGGAAAAACATCTCTGGCAGATGCAGACTTTGATACAGACTATCAGCCACAGAAAGATGAATATAAGATCTATTGCACATACAAAAACATCCACAGCTGGTATGATGCGATCAAAACTGGTGTAGATGCAGCCGTAGCGGACCTCAAAGATAAAGGTGTTACAATTGACTATGAATGGTATGGACCGGCACAGCCGGATGCAGTTGACCAGGTAAACTCAATTGAAACAGCAGTAGGACAGGGATATGACCTGATCGCTGTAGACGTTAACCAGGCAGATACTACTGCAAAAGCAATTGATACAGCAGTAGATGCAGGCGTTAAAGTTGCAACATTCGGAACTGTTGACGTACCGAACTGCAAGAGAAGCTTCTTTGTAGGAAATGATGATCCGTACGGTGATGGAGAAGCACTTGCAAAAGCAGTATGCGAGAAGATGGGCGGAAAAGGCCAGATCGCACTCCTCGGCGGTACAATGGGTGCAGAATCTCATGAGCAGAGACTTCAGGCATTCAAAGATGTTATTGCTACATATCCGGACATCGAAGTAGTAGATGAGCAGAGAGATGATGACTCTGTAGAAAAAGCAATCAGCTTAACAGAATCCTGGTTACAGGCATATCCGGATCTGGGCGGTATCCTCTGCAATAACATGTCCAACCCGGTTGGTGCATGCCAGGCTGTAACAGATGCAGGTAAAGCAGGCGACATTATCATTGGTGGTATGGATCATGACCTTCGTTCTCTGAACTATCTGAAAGATGGCACATTATATGTAGCTCAGGTTCAGAACTGCTATGATATGGGTTACAAATTAATCTGGAACGCTGTTAAGACTATCGACGGCGAAACAGTAGACGAAGTTACAGACGTTGGATCAACATCCGTATACGCTGATGACGCAGACAATTATATTACCATGCTTTATGGAGAGGATGCAGATACAGATGCAGAATAAGAATGATAATTTTATCATCGAAATGAAGGATATCAGTAAATTTTTCCCAGGCACCAGAGCTCTGGATCATGTAAGCCTGAAACTTAGAAAAGGTGAAATTCATGCACTGGTAGGAGAGAACGGAGCCGGAAAAAGTACTCTTATGAATATCCTTACCGGACAGCTTACAAAAGATGGCGGGGAAGTCTTTATGGAAGGAGAGCCGTTAAGGCTCTCTTCTCCACAGGACGCTTTAAAAAAGAATATCGTATTAGTGCCACAGGAACTGAATCTGATTCCTGAAGCCAGTGTAACTGAGAATATTTTTCTGGGAAATGAATTTTGCGCCAAAGGTATGATCGACTGGAAAAAATCTCATGAAAAAGCAAAAGAACTTCTGAAAGTATTAAATGTAGATATCGATGTGACACAGCCGGTTAAGAAATTATCCGCAGCTTATCAGCAGATGGTATCCATTGCACATGCTCTTACCTATACACCAAAGGTTCTGATCCTGGATGAGCCGACAGCTGTACTGACAAACATAGAGGCACAGAATCTGTTTAATTCCATGCATCGTTTAAAAGAACAAGGAACTGCTATGGTATTTATTACCCATCATCTTGATGAAGTTATGGAAGAAACAGACAGAATTACCATTATGAAGGATGGACAACTGGTAGAAGAAGTTCCGACTTCAGAGATCACAAAAGAAGAAATGATCACAAAAATGGCCGGCAAAAAGGTCAATGTGGCCAAACATATCAAACGTACCTATTCAAATGAGAAGTTCTTTGAAGCTAAAAATCTTACCAGAACAGGTGAATTTGAGAACGTAAGCTTTGACGTGAAAAAAGGCGAGATCCTCTGTGTAGCCGGACTTGTAGGTGCCGGACGTACAGAAATCTTCAAATGCGTATTTGGAATCACAGAAAAAGAACCGGGCGGACAGACTTTTATCGAAGGAAAAGAAGTAAATATCAAATCCCCGATTGAAGCGATCAAATATGGAATGGGATATGTTTCAGAGGAAAGACGTCATGATGGAATTACTCCTGGAATGTCAGTAAAAGAAAATATGATCCTTCCATCTTATGGACAGATGACAAAGAATGGACTGATCGATTATAAAAAGGTTACGGAAATCGTTGACCAGTATATTGATTCTATGTCTATTAAGACCGCATCAAGAGAAACACTGATCAAAAATCTTTCCGGTGGTAACCAGCAGAAAGTTATCGTAGCCAGATGGATGGCAAAGAATGTAAAAATGCTGATCCTGGATGAGCCGACACGAGGTATTGACGTAAATGCAAAGGGTGAGATTTATGACCTTATCCGTACACTTGCAGACAACGGTGTAGCAGTAGTTGTAATCTCTTCAGAAATGGAAGAGGTTCTGGCACTTGCAGACCGTATCATGGTCATTCATGCAGGAAGAGTCAGCGGATTCATTGACCAGGTGGAAACAACTTCACAGGAAGATGTCCTGAAGGTGGCATTTCAATAACAGGGGGATCTCTTATCATGAACAGTTTAAAGAAATTTATAAAATCCACAGCAGGAATGGTATTTATTGTAACCGTTCTTGTTGGAATTGCAGTACATATAGCAACAGGAAACTTCTTTACATCTTATAACATCAGTACACTTTCAAGAGCTGCTTCCTTTGCCATTATCGTTGGCTTCGGACAGACAATTGTACTTCTCACAGGCGGAATCGACCTTTCTGTAGCAACTGTTGGTCAGGTCTGTGGTATGGCAAGTGCAATCTTTATGGTAAATTATGGAATGAATCCATATCTTGCAATTATCATTGCCAGCCTTATGGGTATTGCTCTTGGTGCAGTAAACGGTTTCTTATTGCTTGTTTAAAATGACACCATTTATCGTAACTCTGGCAACCATGCAGAGTTTACAAAGGTATTGTATATGTTATCACAAAAGGTATGCCGATCACAGGTATGCCGGAAAATGCACAGAACCTCGCTAATGGAATTATCGGTGGTGTGCTTCCTAAAATCGTTGTTATGATGATTCTGATCTGTGTGATTCTTACAGTTATGCTCAACAGAACAAAATTTGGACGTCATATCTATGCACTTGGCGGTAACCGTAAATGTGCAAAGATCGTAGGTATCCCGACAGAAAAAGTAGAAATGTTAGTATACTGCCTGAGTGGTCTTCTCGCTGCATTTGCAGGTGTTATGATGGCATGTAAGCTTGCATCTTTCCAGGCAAGTATCGGTGAAAGCTGGCAGATGGATTCCATCACAGCAGCAGTACTTGGTGGTACTTCCATGGCAGGTGGTATCGGAACAGTTGTTGGAACTATCTTTGGTGGTCTCTTAAGCAGTGTTATCAGTACATGTATTACATTGCTGAGAATCTCTTCCTACTGGCAGACAATCGTTACAGGTGCAGTTGTACTGATTGCTGTACTCATTGACGCAGTAAAAGATAATCCTGCAATTCAGGAAAAAATTCAGAGAAAACGCAGAAGCAAAGGAAAAATTAAGATGCGTAGTTACGCAGTGAAATCTAAATTACAGAGAAGAAAAGGCAGTCGGTTTAAATTTCCGACTGCCGTTTTTCACTAACGTCCCGTGAGAAACATGTTATAGGCGTTTGATGCAGATTTCCAGGTTTTTCCCTTTAGTTTTTTTATTTGCAATAACTTTGATTCCATATTTGACATTCTTTTTCATATTGCTGAGGGTAAAGGAAGTAGCAGTTGTTGTTTTTACCCTTTTATATGAGTTGGTTCCCGGATACTTAACATAAACAGAATAGTTATTTGCACCTGCAACTTTATTCCATTTTACACTCATTGTGCTGTTTGTATTTCCTGCTTTTTGAAGAACGATGCCGAGGGCAATAAATCTGGTAGTGGGAGTGGTGCTTACATAACGTTTATTATTTAAAATAATATATGGATAAATCTTTACCTGATAGAATGTGTTCTTGTTCAATGGCAGGGTAAAGGAATATCTGGTAGAAAAATATCTGGTCATGAGTTTGCGTGTAGCGGAACTCTGATATACAACTTTATATCCTGAAATAGAGTTAGCCGGATTTACAGTGCTCATGTTAAAGGTGTAGCTGCCGGCAGTGGAAGCGTAAGAAGATTTAATCTTTACGCTTGTATAAAGGGTTGTGCAGCCGGCAATGCGGGATGCAATTGCTGATCCGGATGAAGTTAAAGCTGTAACTTTTATATTATAGGCAGTACCTGCTTTCAATTTGTTGATGGTTGCCTTGTTGAGGGTATTGCCGATATATCCAAGAAAACGATAAGATGAAGAGCTAGAAATTGCTGATACTGACGGCATATTTAGCTGCGTTTGTAACCGGATTCCACTGGACAGTTACGGAGTCTTTCGGAAGCGGCAATCTGGCGGATACCTGAGGTTGAGGTAAGGTAAGAGGCACCTGCAGCCTGTGCATCCGAATTATCTGCAGAAGGGATATCTGTATCTTCCTGAGACAGTTCAGCAGCCTGTCTGCCGGCATAAGCTGCGCCGTTGCTGCAAAAGCAGTAGCTGCGGTTGAGAGTGTAAGGACTGCACTGAGAGCAATACTTACAAAGAACTTCTTAAAACTTTTTGCTTTCATGTAAAAACCTCCTTTTTGAAGCTGCAAAACAGAAACCTATTTTGCAGAAAGTACGCCGCGGCGTGTTTAGCTTTAAATAAAAAAGCTTCGTTTATGTTGCTGTTATTGTAACATAGCGAAGCTGTATTTCTGTAATTTTCTGTTAATATGATGCGATAATGAATTTATTCGTCCCAGCCATCATACATGCGAATATTAACCTGAATGTTTCTTACAATGTCGCCTTCCTGCAGAGTCAGATCGGATTCATCAGAGATTGCAGGGAGATCCATTTCATCTTCCATTACTTCCGCATAGATCCAGTTGTAAGCTGCCTCATTTGCGTTATCGATTGCATCATCGAGCGTGTCGCCTTCAGCTTCACAACATTCAAGATCCGGAAAAAATGCCTTGTATCTGCCTTCTTCATTTTTGCGGAAAACCGCAGGATATATAAATTTCATTAGAAAAACTCCCTTCTTCTGTAATGTTTTTATGCATTTTAGTTTACGTTCATACTGAGAATAGTATATAATACATTCATATATTC
>ENA-OQKD01000125-OQKD01000125.1-human-gut-metagenome-genome-assembly--contig:-NODE-125-length-21258-cov-2.917562_pt1 | contig 21258 bp, 25 predicted proteins | sample MGYA00242775_ERZ504792 | MGnify/ENA primary metagenome ERZ504792 (study PRJEB26092, sample SAMD00036401) | human gut metagenome | host: Homo sapiens | study: EMG produced TPA metagenomics assembly of...
CTCGGATGCGACGCCGTTATACGGTTGGCCGTACGCACGTAAGAGGAAATCCATGGTATTCCGCGAACTGAATCATTACGTTCCAGACAGGAGAATTAGCTGGAACGCCCAGTCTGTAGAGGAAATACCGTGAGATGATCCTGCGTCATGCCAGAAAGCAGATTGAATTGAAAGGTGAATTCGTAGGAATCCGCGAAATGCGCAAGCACGTTGCCTGGTATACTGCAGGCATGCGCCACAGTGCCGGACTTCGAAGGGAATCCAATACCATTGAAAGCTATGAAGCTCTGGAGCAGCTTTTGTCCAGACTGGGATAGAACTTCAGACGATAGAAAATGCTGAAGAATCATAGTTTGTAAGTTATTTTGTATCTGCTGAAATGAGAAATATAAACAGTAGTAAAGGTGCCCGGAATGCTTGACAACCCGGGCGCTTTTATGTATAATACAGAAATTGTGAATATCCTAGAATAAGTCTGCCCTTTTTCAGGTATGATGTATCAGGAAGCACATAAATCCATGTAGTGATCCGGGGTGTGCAGGACACACCAAAGATGATACCGGATGAAGGGAGTAAGGTTGTTATGGAAGAAAAGAAGAACTTACTAACTTATGCAGGACTTAAAAAATTAGAAGAAGAGCTGCATGATTTAAAGGTAGTAAAGAGAAAAGAAGTAGCAGAGAAAATTAAGGAAGCCAGAGAACAGGGCGACTTATCAGAGAATGCGGAATACGATGCAGCGAAAGACGAACAGAGAGACATTGAAGCACGTATCGAAGAAATTGAGAAGATTTTAAAGAATGCTGAAATAGTTGTAGAGGACGAAGTAGATCTGGACAAGATCAGCGTTGGATGTAAGGTTAAAGTACACGATTTTGAATTCGAAGAAGACATCGAGCTGAAGATCGTAGGTTCCACAGAGGCGAACAGCCTTGAAGGCAAAATCTCCAACGAATCCCCTGTAGGAAAAGCACTTATCGGTGCTCACACAGGTGATGTAGTAGAGGTAGAAATGCCGGCAGGAATCATGAAATACAAAGTTCTGGAGATCCAGAGAAACGTATAAGAGACAGATGACTGAGGTGCGCGTAGAGATTTATCATGCAAAGGCATAACGCGCACCTTTCTCTGACTATATAAGCAGATAGTAAGAAGTTTGTTATTTCTTATTTTTGTCTGTATATCTGATAAATTGATATTTGAAAATACAGGATTCTGTTGAACGGAATCTTCTGTTACATCTGATATCACATAGAAATGTAGAACAAATAATAATTATACAAGTATATAAGGAGGAACCAAGGTGGCACAGCAGAAGCAGGAACAGGATTTAAACCAGTTACTGAAGGTACGTCGCGACAAGCTTGCAGATCTTCAGGCTAATGGAAAAGACCCATTTCAGATCACAAAGTTTAACCAGACTCATCACTCAATGGAAGTGAAGAATCTTTATGAAGCACATGAGGCAGAACTTCTCAAAGACCGTGCAGAAGTAGATGTAACAGGTCTTGATGAAGAACAGGCAAAGGAAGCAGTTAAGAAAGATTACGAAGAGAGAAGAGAAATCATGGACGCAAGCCCGATCCACGTAGCGATCGCAGGCCGTATGATGTTCAAGAGAGTCATGGGAAAAGCTTCTTTCTGCAATATCCAGGATTTACAGGGAAATATCCAGGTATATATAGCAAGAGATGCGATCGGAGCAGACTCTTATGCAGACTTCAAGAAATCCGATATCGGTGATATCTTCGGACTGGAAGGTTTTGCATTCAGAACAAGAACAGGTGAAATCTCTATCCATGCAGAGAGCATGACTCTTCTTTCCAAGAGCTTACAGATTCTTCCTGAGAAATTCCATGGACTGACAGATACAGATACACGTTATCGTCAGAGATACGTAGACCTGATCATGAACCAGGACAGCAAGAACGTATTTATCAAACGTTCCCAGATCCTGAAAGAGATCCGAAACTTCCTTGCAGACCGTGACTTCATGGAAGTGGAAACCCCGATGCTGGTTGCAAATGCAGGCGGTGCTGCGGCGAGACCGTTTGAGACTCATTATAATGCACTGAACGAAGATGTTAAGCTTCGTATTTCTCTTGAGCTTTATCTGAAGAGACTGATCGTTGGTGGTCTTGAGAGAGTTTATGAGATCGGACGTGTATTCCGTAATGAAGGTGTAGATACCCGTCATAATCCGGAGTTCACTCTGATGGAGCTTTATCAGGCATATACAGATTATGAAGGTATGATGGAACTGACTGAATCCATGTTTCGTTATCTGGCAGAGAAGGTTTGCGGTTCTGCGAAAATTTCCTACAATGGTATCGAAATCGACCTCAGCAAACCTTTTGAACGTCTGACCATGAATGATGCAATCAAGAAATATGCAGGAATTGACTTTGATGAAGTTGCAGATGATGAAGCAGCTAAGAAGCTTGCAGTTGAGCATCATATTGAATATGAAGAACGTCATAAGAAGGGTGATATCATCAACCTGTTCTTTGAGGAATACTGTGAAAAAGAACTGATCCAGCCAACATTTATCATGGATCATCCGATCGAGATTTCTCCGCTGACAAAGAAGAAACCTTCTGATCCGAATAAGGTAGAGCGTTTCGAGCTGTTCATTAATACATGGGAAATGTGTAACGCATATTCCGAGCTCAATGACCCGATTGACCAGAGAGAGCGTTTCAAAGCACAGGATGCTCTTGCTGACGCAGGAGATGAGGAAGCAAACCACACAGATGAAGACTTCCTGAATGCACTGGAGATCGGTATGCCGCCTACAGGTGGTATCGGATACGGAATCGACCGTCTGGTTATGCTGCTTACAGACAGCCAGGCAATCCGTGACGTACTGCTGTTCCCGACAATGAAGTCCCAGGGCGCTGCTAAGAACGAAGCAAACAATGCAGCTCAGTCTGGTGCTGCTGCTCCGGCAGAAGCAAAAGTGGCTGAGAAGGTTGATTTTTCCAACGTAAAGATTGAGCCAATCTTTGAAGAAATGGTTGATTTCGATACATTTGCAAAATCTGATTTCCGTGCAGTTAAGATTCTGGCTTGTGAAGCAGTTCCGAAGTCCAAGAAGCTTCTGAAGTTCACACTGGATGATGGAGAACGCAAGGATCGCGTGATCTTAAGCGGAATTCACGACTATTACGAACCGGAAGAACTGGTTGGTAAAACAGCAATCGCTATCGTGAACCTGCCACCGAGAAAGATGATGGGAATCGATTCCGAAGGTATGCTGATCTCAGCAGTACATGAGGAAGACGGTCATGAAGGACTGAACCTTCTGATGGTAGATGACAGAATCCCGGCTGGTGCAAAGCTGTACTAAAATTAAATATAAAATCTTTAAAACCATGATGTCAGACCATAGTTGACCATAATTTGACAACAAAATTTGGGATAATAATGAATCGTTATGAAGCATGACGAATTTCAGGTGAAAGGACACAGGTTTGAGAATGAAATCAAAATTGATTCACTGGATCAATGATTGATATGCATGACAACAAGAGCACTTCTTAGAGTTAATCTGAGAGGTGCTTTTTTTCGTACTAAAAAATATATCCCGGCAGTCAACTTCTGTAAAACAGTAAATTACGCGAACAACGAGCTAAAGTCCACGCTTGCGTGAGACCTTGGCGACTGTCGCGATAACAAGAGAAAATTCGCAAAGCGTGTTTTCTCTTGTCTTGGAGGAAAGCATCATGGATAAAAATTATAAACCAATCACAAGTATGAAGGAAGTACAGGAGCAGCTTAGAAAATTGCGCCGACAGTATCTGCGTTATCAACATGCAGAGATTATTTACAGCATTTCTCATAAGAAACTTTTTGAACTTACCAGTGATGCAGGTGCGATTTATAGAATAGATGGAACAGTATTGATCAACAGGGATATTTTTGACGCCTATCTGGAACGATTCCATGAACCAGCGACAGGAAAAGGTAAGGAGGAAATGGAAGATGAGCGGTAATGTATGGATGTTTTCAAATGAGATTGGCGACGAAGATCTGGAATTTATGAGCCATGACTATGTGACCTACAATATGGCATGTGAATATTACAGGCTGGGAATCAAACCCGTTGTCCGTATGGCACATGAAGCAGGGGCGGTATATAAAATTGGAAAAAAAGTGCTGATTCGAAGAAGTATATTTGAAGAATATTTGCGAGAGCAGAGAAAGATTTGATGGAGGAGAAGGACATGAGTGATCAGAAAAAAATATTACATGATGACAGTAATGGATTAGATATAATCCGAAAAAAGCACAAAAATCTTTATACAATCTTAATACGGAATCATAGACTTTTATACTATCTTTGAAAGCGATTATATATAATAAAATGCATTATGAAGATATCAAGTCAGGGGAAAAATACCTTTTGACTCTAACATCATTAACATAGAATCATTAGTAAGGAGTTATGATTATTTATGCCGGAAAAATGTGTAAGAAAAACACCTGACATCTTTTCAGCTGATCATTCTGGGATTTGCAGGTGTGATCCTTTTGGGAAGCATTCTGCTGATGCTTCCGGTTTCTTCTTTGGACAAAGTGCCGACACCATTTCATGAGGCACTTTTTACAGCCACTTCAGCAGTATGTGTTACAGGGCTTGTAGTAAAGGATAGCGGAAGTTACTGGTCTGTGTTCGGACAGACGGTTATTCTTGTGCTCATACAAATAGGTGGACTTGGAGTGGTAACTGTGGCGGCATCAGTGTCTCTTCTTTCAGGGAAAAAAATATCTCTTATGCAAAGAAGCACCATGCAGGATGCAATTTCAGCGCCTAAAGTTGGGGGAATTGTCAGACTGACGAGATTTATCTTAAAGGGAACATTGCTGATTGAAGCAGCAGGGGCTATGTTACTGCTGCCGGTTTTTTTGATGGATTATGGGCTGAAGGGAATCTGGATGGCAGCCTTTCATTCTGTTTCTGCTTTTTGTAATGCAGGATTTGACATTCTGGGAACAGCAGATAATGCCTTTCCGTCTCTGACGGGATATTCCGGAAATATCCTTATAAATGTGGTAATTATGCTGCTGATCATTACAGGGGGAATTGGTTTTCTCACCTGGGATGATATTTATAGGAATAAAATGAACTTTAAACGTTACCGCATGCAAAGCAAGATTATTCTCATGACTACTGTATGTCTGATTATTCTTCCGGCAGTTTTTTTCTTTGCCTGCGATCTGAAAAAGCTGCCTGCGGGAGAACGTCTGTTAGCTGCTATGTTTCAATCGGTAACTACAAGAACTGCCGGCTTTAATACCATAAACATTTCAGAGATGAGCGAGGCATCAAAAGCGGTTATGATACTGTTAATGCTGATCGGTGGTTCGCCGGGTTCTACAGCAGGAGGAATGAAAACTACCACTTTTACGGTACTGATTCTGAATGCAATTGCAACGTTTCGCAGTCAGGAAAATGCAGGGGCTTTTGGACGGAGACTGGAATATCATGTGATAAAAAACTGCAGCGACCATTGCCATGCTCTATTTTACATTGTTCTTTTGCGGAGGTATTGCAATCAGCGTATACGAAGGTCTTCCCCTTCTGGATTGTCTGTATGAAGCGGCTTCTGCTGTGGGTACGGTAGGTCTTACGTTGGGAGTCACACCGGGACTTCATGTTTTTTCGCAAGTTGTGCTGATCATACTGATGTATCTGGGACGTGTAGGCGGTCTGACACTGATCTACGCAGTATTCTCTGGAAGAAACAAGGGAAATGCAAAGCTTCCTCTGGAGAAAATTACAGTTGGATGAGAAGGAGAAAAGTAATATTATGAAGAATGTATTGATTATTGGACTTGGAAGATTTGGAAGCATATTGCCATGCAGCTTAATCAGCTTGGGCATGAAATTATGGCAGTTGACTGGAATGAAGAAAGGGTGGACAAAGTGCTTCCATTTGTGACTAATGCCCAGATCGGAGACAGTACTAATGCGGAATTCCTGGAATCCCTTGGGATTGGAAACTACGATATCTGTTTTGTTACCATCGGAGGAAGCTTTCAGAATTCTCTTGAGACAACCTCCCTTCTGAAAGAACTGGGAGCAAAACTGGTGATATCCAGAGCTGAACGTGATGTCCAGGAAAAATTTCTTTTACGCAACGGTGCAGATAAGGTGGTTTATCCGGAAAAGCAGGTAGCAAAATGGGCCTCTATCCGTTACACAGATGACCATATCCTTGATTACATGGAGGTGGATGCTTCCCATGCGATTTTTGAGGTAGAAGTGCCGGGGGAATGGATTGGAAAAACTGTAGGCGGGCTGGATATCAGAAAGCGTTACAATATTAATATTCTTGCTATAAAAAATGAAGGAGAATTCAGTGTTGCAATTTCTCCGGCTACGTGTTTTTCAGAGAAAAACAAATTGCTGGTGCTGGGGGATTACATAGCTCTTCAAAAGTGCTTCCGCATATAGTTTGGTTACCATGAAGAGGCAGTGAAAGAGGTGATGGTAATGGAACAGGGAATATTAATAGTTGTTGTGTTATGTATATTCGGCTTAGGATTTTATATTGTTAATAAAATAGATCTGTTTTTAGATAATGTTCTGGAAAATGATAAAGAAGAACAGGAAGGGAAAATGAATTCCTTAAAAATACTATTTTTGGATGACTTTTCGGATGATGAATTGTTAAAAGAGATTCATGAGTGTAAAAGCCGATATTCAGAAGCTAAAATAATAATTTTTGATAGCCAATCAGAGGATGTAGAAAAGATTTTTGACCATACTGCAATCACATGATATAATTTCAAAAACGATGTACTGAAAAAGGTGGAAAGCAGAATGAGCTTCAAAACAGAGGAAAGTAATAAATATTCAGATGAACATATTCTCGTTTGTCTATCAGCAGCTCCCTCCAATAAAAAAATAATAAATATGGCTGCAAAAATGGCGAACGCCTTTCCGTCACGTTTTACAGCTTTATATGTACGAACCGGTACAAAATCCGAAGACTTAGATAAAGAAAAGCTGGAAGAACATATTCGGTATGCTGAAAAAATGGGAGCAGAAATAGTGATGACTCATGGAGTAAACATACCGGTACAAATTGCAGAGTATGCCCGTTTATCCAATGTAACCCAAATTGTGATCGGACAAAGTAATGCCCGTCGGAACTACTTTTTCAGTAAAGCAACTCTGACGGAAAAACTGATTGAAATTGTACCGGACATTGATATCCATATAATTCCAGATGCGATGAAAACCAGAATCTATCAGAAGCGGCCATATGTGTGGTATGTGGAAAAACCATCTGTAAAAGATTATTTTCTCACAATCTTTATATTTGTGATATGCACTTTAATTGGCTTGTTGTTTCAGAAGTTCCATTTCACAGATACGAATATTGTAACCATATATATTCTGGGAGTTTTGCTCACTTCAATTCTGACAAATGGTTATCTTTGCAGTGTGGCAGGCTCTTTCTTAAGTGTATTTTTATTTGTTTTTTTCTGACAGAACCAAGGATGTCTTTTCAGACCTATGCGGTAGGTTATCCGGTGACTTTTTTCATAATGCTTATTTCGTCCGTACTTACGGGAGCACTGGCAGCAAAGCTGAAAATGCATGCAAAGCTGTCTGCACAGCTTGCCTTTCGTACGCAGGTTCTGTTCGATACAGACCGTCTGATGCAAAAGGCAAAAGGAGAAACTGAGATTCTTGACGTTACCTGTACACAGCTTCTCCGTCTGCTAAACCGCAGTATTACAGCATATGTAGTAGAAAATGGAGCTTTATCAGAGGGTAAGCTTTTTTCCGGAAAAAAAAGAGAACACAGAAGAGTTTTTTAATACCGGAAGAGCAGCAGATAGCCAGATGGGTCTATGAAAACAGGCAGCGCGCCGGTGCGTCTACACACTATTTTCCACAGGCTAAATGTATATATCTGGCAATCCGGAGCGGAAATAATGTTTACGGTGTAATTGGGATACCATTGCAGAAAGAAACACTGGATTCTTTTGAATATAGCATCCTGCTGTCCGTAATAAATGAATGCGCGCTTGCAATGGAAAACGCACAAAATGCAATAGAAAAGAAAAAAATGCAGTTATGGCTAAAAATGAACAGCTGCGGGCAGACCTTCTTCGGGCGATTTCTCATGATCTTCGTACACCGCTTTGCTCCATTTCCGGTAATGCAGATATGCTGCTTGGCAATAGCGACCGTCTGGACGAAGCTACCAAACATCAGATTTACAGCGATATTTATGATGATTCTGAATGGCTGACCGGAGTTGTGGAGAATATGCTTTCCATTACCAGACTGAATGACGGAAGACTGAAATTTAAATTTACGGACCAGCTTCTGGATGAGGTGATTGTAGAATCCCTGCGGCATATCAGCCGGAAACATGATGATTATAAAATTGTGACAGACTGCGAAGAACTTGTTCTTGCACGTATGGATGTACGTCTTATTATGCAGGTTCTGGTAAATTTAGTTGACAATGCAATAAAATATACACCACCGGGTTCTGTGATCTTTATTCGGGGAACGAAAACAGATGGAAAAGCGCAGATAAGTGTGGAAGATAATGGCCCGGGAATTCCGGAAGAAATGAAAACACATATTTTTGAGATGTTTTATACAGGGTAAAACAACAGTTGCGGATAGTCACCGAAGTCTGGGACTTGGACTGGCACTTTGCCACTCTATTATAGAAGCACATGAGGGAACCCTGGTTTTGACAGATCATAATCCACATGGATGTAATTTTACTTTTACATTACCTTTAAGTGAGGTGACATTAAATGAATAAAACATTAATTCTGGTGGTTGAGGATGACAGACCCATACGCAATCTGATCGTTACTACATTAAAAACACATGACTATAAATATCTGGCTGCAGAAAACGGATCTTCAGCTATTCTGGAAGCTTCGTCCCACAATCCGGATATTGTTCTTCTGGATCTGGGGCTTCCTGATATGGAAGGAGTAGAAGTGATTAAAAAAATCCGTACCTGGTCGAATATGCCGATTATTGTGATCAGTGCCAGAAGCGAGGACACAGATAAAATAGAGGCGCTGGATGCAGGTGCGGATGATTACATTACGAAACCATTTTCTGTTGAGGAATTACTTGCGCGTATCCGTGTCACCCAGAGGAGACTTGCGGTTATGCAGAACGGAGAGCAGATGGAAAGCTCTGTTTTTGAGAATGGTGGATTAAAGATAGACTATAGGGCGGGCTGCACCTATCTGAAGGGAGAGGAATTGCATCTGACACCTATAGAATATAAGCTGCTCTGTCTTTTGTCCCGCAATGTGGGAAAGGTACTGACACATACCTATATTACCCAACAGATTTGGGGACGATGTTCGGATAATGACGTTGCTTCTCTTAGAGTTTTTATGGCAACATTGCGGAAAAAACTGGAGCCTGAGAAAAATGGAGTACAATACATCCAGACACATATTGGCATTGGATATCGTATGCTTAGAATTGAGAAAGCTGAGCAGGAAGCTGGCAATTAACCGAATCAAGTAAGTCCTCTGCGGAGGTTGCGAAAAGCAATAAGCAGTGGGTGGTAAATTTTCTGCAGGCAGAGGGGAGAAAGGATATTTAGAATACAGGTGATGTATGAATTATAAAATTATGATTTCTTGATTTGACAGATGGATTGACTGATTTTGCAGAGAAAGATATTATTGACCGATATAAAAATATGATTGCCTGCTTGTAACTATTCAGAACCAGCTTTACTCAAAGATGAAATCAGGATGACCTGAGATCGCATTTTTGATTGCTTTGTAAGCATTGTATCCCTGTTTATGTGCCGTGCCAACTTTTGATTGCTTTGTAAGCATTGTATCCCTGTTTATGTGCCGTGCCAACGTAGGACATGATTTTCAGATAATCTCTGGCTCCCTCCTCAGTTCGGAAGCATCCGGATACTTTGGTCTTGACCTTTATCATCCGAAGATCACGTTCAGCCTGATTGTTGTCAAACGGAACCATGAAATTATGGATAAAAAGGCAGACTGAGGCCTTGTAATTCGCAAGGCGCTCTACAAGGGCAAGGATTTTTCCTTTTTTCTTCCGTCCACGTTTTTTCTCCGTGGTTTCGGCAAGTGGATTTTCTTTCCGAGCCTCTTCAATCAGTTCATCATACTTCTTATCGAACTTATGACAGTGATAATAGCTCAGAGAGTCTTTACCTTTCTCTACAGCTTTATCTTTGACCTTTTTCATTTCCAGTAAAAGGTCTATAAATGCAGATGCCCACTTCTGATCAGGATGATTTTCAACAATCCCTGTTAATTCACGAAGAAGATGGGCACAGCAGACTGCATGCTGAATATCCGGATAATTCCAGTAGGAAGCCCAGCAGTCATGCATGGCAATCCCTTTGAATTCCGGGAGAACACCGCATTGCTCCATTCCTGCTGTTCCACGTTTGGGACTGATATCAAGATAGGTATATTCACAGTTTGAGGCATCATGAACCCACCAGAGCTTCTTATCCACTCTGGTTCCGGTTTCATCGAAATTTCCAAGTGCGGAACCGATCATCTTATTCTTGATCTTACCTACTGTTTCCCCCAGACTGTCAGCGCATCGTTTTACCATGCTGTTGATCGTTCCTGTTGCAATCGGAATGTTAAATACTCCCGAAAGAATCTCGTGGGTACGTTTGATGCTGACTGCTCCTACGGTATTTAATGCAACAGCTAATGCCTGAAGGTTTTCCCCATACTGTATAGTTGCTTTTACGTCAGAAGGAAAATCACCTCTGCGGGTATCTCCATGCAGCATGCAGATTGGAAGTTCCAGTGCCTGATGCTCCGTTACATTGACTGTAACAACCGCATCAATAACATGGCGTTTCTCTGCGATGCATGCAGTACCTTTGCATATCTGATAATGCGGGCATCCTTCACATGCGAAGGGCATATGCCTGACGATTTCATCCGGAGTTGCTATCACCGCCAGATGTGTCCCCTGGTGTCCACTCTGACCGCCAACCTTTTTCCCGGATGGCTTTCGGAGACTCTTTGGGGCAGGCTTCTTAAACCCATCACTCGATGGCGGTTTGGAACTGTTTTGGGAATTCTTATTAAGCTGTTCCTTAAGTTCCTGAATGGTCTGATTGAGTTTAGCGATTAACTGTGTTTGTGCATTGATTGTTGCATTCAGAGAATCTACGGTTGATGTTAATGAATTAACCTGCTGTAATAACTGCTTGATCATTTCATCTTTTGTCAATCAGACCACCTTCTTCCGTTAAAATTTGATACTTCTATTTTAACGGAAAATGGGATAAAAAGCGAATCGAAAGGTTTTGGTGTACTGTCAAAATGACGGTGGATAACCAGAAAAAATCAGAGGTTAAATGCTGATAACACCCGGATAAAATCCACAAATACGCTGTTATCTGGATACAACTAAGGAGTTATATTTCAGTAATCCACAAACCAAAATCACTTGGCAGTCATACTGAAAAGTTATCCACTTTTTACACTAAAACGATGACGAAACAGAAATTTTATTTTCTCTATTTTGCCCAAAATCAAGGTGCCCTTAACGGGGTACTGAATAGTTACTAACAGTTTATCCATGCTTATACGATTATCCTGCAACAAAAGCTAGAAAAAAATGCCGATCAATAGTATAATTACACTATATTTTGGTTACATGACACACTGTTCACCTTTACAAGATCAATACACTACAAATTAATTATTTATTGGAGAAATATCATGAAAAAACCGCAGCATCCTTCTCTTTCCAATAGGCTCTTTTATACTTTCATAATCAGCTTTACAACACCCATTTTATTAATCTGTCTTTTTACTTCATATTTATTTGGAACTTATCAGTATCAGGGAATTAAAGAACAAGCCCTCAATAGCACTATGCTTATCACAACATATCTTGAAAAATATATGTGTGATATAGATCACATAATGCGGGTTCCTTACTACAGTTCGTATTTTCAGTCAAAAAAAATGTAACTGATCTTACGCCCTATGAACAAAATAACATCTCTTCAGAAATTGGACAAACATTGCGTCTTACCACTTATTCGCGTGATGATTTTGAAGATTTTCTTATTCTGTCGGATAAAGAAGTTTTATATTTTGATTCAAATAATTATTATAAATACCTTCCCAAATCTGATCCTTTACCAGATCGTAATTGGTATACAGCAGCATTAGAGAAAAAACGGAAAAATTGCCATTGTCCCCAATCATACACCATCTTCTGATAAAGAAGGAATGGATACTATGAGCTTTTTTATTTCCAGAAAACTTAATAATTTTTATAAATCGGAGCAAGAAAATATCGTCATGATTAATATGAAAAGCACAGCTCTGGTTGAACTTTTTTCGGAAATCAATACCAATACACCCAATATTATTTTGTTTACAAATGATCAGGGAGATTTAATTTACTCAAATAAACATATTGACAAATCCTTTCTGAAAAAACTCAGTAATCAAACGGTTTCTCATGATAAAAGCACATGGATCCATACCTCTGAAACATTAGAAAACTATCCTTTAACTGTACATGTATTATTATCTACCAGCCACATATCTGAACAAATTACAACCTTTATTTTGATCAGCTTATTTTTCTGTATAATAGGAATCTTAATTGCATACATTTTGTTCAGCAAAAATAATAAATGGCTCAGATATCCCGTACTTCACATACAATCGATCTTAAAAGAAGTGGAAGAAGGCAATTTATGTGCCCGCTGTTTACCTCAACCAATTGAAGAATTTGACAAAATAGGAACTTCTATTAATATCATGGCACAGCGGATGCAGGAAAAAATCAAGAATGAGTATGAATTATTAATTTCACAAAAAACACTTCAGTTTCAGGCATTGCAATCTCAAATTCAACCGCATTTTATCATTAATACTATTTATAGTTTTATTACATTAAATCAGATAGGTGAAACAGAATTGCTTAATGATGCGTTTTATTCTTTTGCCAGCCTTCTCCGATATGTTCTAAGTCATCAAAGTACTACTACCCTTGGCAAAGAACTTGATTTTTTACAAAACTATTGTATGCTGCATCATCTGCGTTTTGGTAATCGTATCACCTATGAAATTGAATGTGATGACTCATTAAAATACATTGAAATTCCTAAACTTCTACTTCAGCCATTAGTTGAAAATGCTGTTATTCATGGAATAGAGCCCAGTGAAAATCCCTGCGTCCTTCTCATCTCTGCTGAAGAACATCAGAATACTATATATATTATTATTGAAGATAACGGTATTGGATTCACAAAAGCACAATTAAATTCTCCTGATTCTATCGGCATAAAAAATGTAGAAACCCGCATGCAAATATGGAATCAACAAGTACAACTGTCTATTTACAGAATAGAACATTCAAGCATACAAATTATTCAAATTCCTAAAACAACTCAAGGAGAAAACAATGAATATCTTAGTAATTGATGACGAACCTTTAATTCATATTTCTGTTGAAAAATTAATCTGTGCCAATTTGAATGAAGCGCAGGTATTTCATGCTTATAATGGTAATGAAATGTTACAGCTGCTAAATGAGCATGAATTTTTACTTGCTTATGTGGACATAAAAATGCCCGGTATTTCCGGTTTGGAAGCGATCGAAAAAGCAAAAGAAATCTCTCCCATGACACGTTACTATATAATGTCCGGTTTTGACGAATTTGAATATGCAAAACAGGCAATCAAATTGAAAGTAGATGACTATCTTCTAAAACCACTGGATGCAAAAACAATTCAGGAAACTCTTCAAGTGGCCGTTTACCTTGACCGGATAAACAAACGTGAACGTAAAACTATCTTTAGAAACTGGCTGGAAAGCACCTTGAATCACCGCGAAGGATCCTTAGAAAAATACGATAATTACTACTGTTCTTTAATATTAATTACTGTCGATACTCCTGATTTTTCCAAAGAAACTTTGATGATAAAACTACAGCCATATAACGAATTTTTTGTTTCTACTTTTGTAAATAATCAGTTTATTCTTCTATGTTTTGCGGAAAACTCTTCCGTTTTAAAAAGTATGCGTCAAAATCTTTCCATACAATCTTACGGTGATGGAATTACATTTTTCACATCTTCAATTGTAAAAAACACAGAAGCACTGACGTCTTCTTTAAATCAGCTACTCCAGTACTGTAGTCTTCGCATATTACTTGGTATAGAAAAATTTTATTTTTTAAAGCCACTTCTGCAATATGATTCAGAATTGCTGAACTTTTGCCAGGAAGGTATCAAATGGCAGGACGCATATTTCAAAAAAAATTATAACGATTTTGTTAATCAGTGCGACTTTTTATTTAGGCAGTTAGAAATTCATAAAACTCTGGAAAAATACAAAGATAATTTTTACTGTTTTATTTCCTATACACTGGATATAAATCCTCCAACAGATTATTCTCTTACACAACTTAAGGATTTTTTACATGAATATGCAGTCACCTCACTTTTAAAATCTGTCAGCAATAAAAACCAAATTCACTCTATCATTCAATATATTCAGGAACACTACTGCGAGAATATTTCTGCTTCTTCTTTATCAGAACACTTTAATTTATCTGCAAACTATATCAGCAATCTTTTAAAACAGGAGCTAGGTATGCGTTACAATGATTACATCACAAAATTGCGGTTAAATCATGCAAAAAATTTATTACTCTCAACCAACCATTCTGTGAAAGATATTACAAATGCCTGTGGTTATTACAGCCAAAGCCATTTTACCAAGCTTTTCATTGAACATATGCACTGTACTCCCATCGAGTATCGCAAAAACAACACTTCCGAATCTAAATGAACGCCATTTTACTTACTACAAACTTTTCAGCAGAACAACTAAAAAGAAAGAAATGACTACTCCTCATAGTCATTTCTTCCTTCTATCAAATAGATTTATCTACGCTTAATTAATCCGTCTTTGCACGTTACTTAAAAAAGTTTTTCTACACGGTCTGCCACATTCTGAATTGCTTCCTCAGGAGAATATCCCTCTTCCAAAATACATTTCTGAATTTCACTTGCAATGATTTCTTTTGTTTCTGCATATTCTGGAATAAATGTTGCTTCTGCACAATATTCCACATTATCTACTATAAGCTGAACATTAGGATCTTCCTCTACCATCTTCTGGAAATCCTCATTTTCAATACAACTTTTTCTTGTTGGCAAATATCCTGTACCACTAGCCCATTTAACAGCATTTTCCGTATTCGTCATAAATTTCAAAAATTCCCAGCCTGCAGCCTCTTCTTCCTTATCATGTCCGGCGAACATCATAAGATTAGATCCTCCTGCCGGATATGCACGTGTGGTGTTCTCGGGAATAGCTGTAACACCAACCTCAAACTCACATGTTTTTTCCAATCCCTTTAACTGTGCACTACTCTGCATAATCATCGCCGCTGTCCCACCAGCAAATGCGTTACGACATGCCTCAGAAGAGTTATAATCCTGTCCTGATGGAATATGCATTGTTCCTGCTTCAATCATCTCTTTCCACAGTTCAAGTGGAGCAGTTCCGGTTTCATCATTAAATCCAATTCCTGTAGAATCTTCATTATAGATGCTGCCTCCAGAATTCATCATGAGACTGCAATAATACCACTGATCCAACGGACACGAATACCATATGTACCATCTTAGTAAGAGCTGCTGCTGCTTCCTTAATTCCTCCATGTTTGCGGTGATTACGCTGCATCAAGCCCTGCCTCCGTAAATTTATCTTTATTATAATACATTACTGGAAGACTTCTGGAATGCGGAAGTGCTATAAGTTCATCCTCATAATATGATGCATCTAAAAGACCTGGCATAAAATCATCTAAATCAAACCCTTCCTCATCCACATATTCCTGAAGGTTTACAAGTAATCCTGAATCCGCAAATAATCCAAGACTTCCAATTTCCATCTGTGCTACTACTGGGGCATCTCCGGCAGATAAAGCAGCCTGAAGTTTTGTACTTGCTTCTGTGTAAGATCCCTGATGAACAGCTTTGACATAAATTTTGTCTTGAGACTCATTAAAAGAATCTGTTAATTCCTGAATCAACTCTCCATTAGATGATCCCATACAATGCCAGAATTCAATCTCTATCTTTTTGTCATCTGCCAAAACTGCTGTTGTTGAAAACAGGCTCATAGTCATTGCTGCTGCCAGTGCAACTGCGATTTTTTTCTTCATATTTTTTCCTCCTTACCGCTTTGGGTATTTTATTTTCTTTTTATTTAGTTACTTAATTCCCGAATAAGCAAACGAATTTCTAATTCTCTTACTTGCAATTATATATATTATCAATATTGGGAATACCAGAATCACGTTACCAGCCATTATGATATGCCACATCTGAAGTGTCTCTGAAGATTTTAATGCTGCAATTCCTACCGGCAATGTACGAAGAGATTCACTTGAAGTCATAATCAATGGCCAGAAATATCCATTCCATGTAGAAATAAAATTCAAAAGACCAATTGTTACAAGAGCAGGCTTCGCCATTGGCATCATTACTTTGAACATAATCTTCATGTTACTCGCATCATCCAATCTTGCTGCTTCAATAACTTCCGCTGGAATCTGCATGAAATACTGACGCAACATAAATATTCCAAATGGATTTGAGATAAATGGGATGATAAGCGGTAATAACGTTCCAAGTAATTTAACCCTACTGAACATAAAATAAACCGGCAAAAAGGTGATTTGCTGCGGTATCATCTGACCTAACAGTACCAATGCGAAAAAAATCTTTTTACCTCGGTAATCATGTCGAGTCAAGCTATACGCTGCAGGTACTATAATTAAATACTGAAGCACTAATACAACGACACTGACAATTATAGAGTTCATGAAATACCGTGCAATAGGTACTACTTCAAACACATGTGAATAATTTTCCCAATGTAAACTAGAGGGAATTAATGTTGGTGGAAACTGTAATGCTTCTGTAAGATCTTTTAATGATGTACTTACCATCCAGTAAAACGGAAATATAAAGATAAGAATTACAATGATCTTTAATGCCGCATTAAAAAAACGTCCAATTTTATTTAACCAAACATCCCTGTTATATGCTGAATTCATTTTCTCCTCCTTTACTGATAATGCACTTTGTTTTTGCTGACCCCAAACTGTACATATGTCATAAGGCATACAAGAATCAACAATACAACCCCTGCCGCACAGGCAATGCCGGGTTTTCCATATCTAAATGCATATGCATATATATAATAAACCAGTGTATTTGTTGAGTCTACCGGTCCTCCCTGAGTCATAACGTTTACTGCATCAAATATCTTAAATGACTGAATGGATGCCACAACACAAGTAAATAAAATTGTTGGTGAAATCATCGGTAACGTAATTTTAAAAAAAGTTCGCATTTTAGGTGTATTATCTAATTCTGCCGCTTCATAAATACTGCGAGGAACAGTCTGCAGTGCTGCCATGACAAGAAGCACATAATATCCGACGCTTTTCCATACCATCACAAGTACTAATGAGATCATAGAAGTTTTGGGACTTACAAGAAATGGAAATTTTTCAAATCCTAGTTTAGTTAATATCATATTAAAAAATCCGGTATCCGGTTCCATCAACCACAAAAATACGATTGAAACAGATACCATTGAAATAACATGTGGTGTAAAAATACAAGCTTCTACCATGCCACTTAATCTTCTCTTTTTTGACCCATTCAACCACACTGCAATAATAATTGCAAGAACCATCGTTAACCCTACAAACAATACTGTATATACAATTGTATTTAAAAGTACTTTATGAAAAGTTTCTGATGTTAAAATCTCTGTGTAATTTTCAAATCCTATAAATCGTTTCTTTTTAGATATAAGGCTTCCATCAAACAGAGATCTGTATACCAAATAAAATACCGGATACACAGTAAACACCAGCAAAAGAACTACAGCAGGAAGTGCAGTACATACTCCAAGCATTCTGTCTCGTTTTTTCGCTTACACTGCGTATATTTTTTCTCACGAGTCTACCTCCTCAGCTACTTATGAAAATAGTTTTTTCAATCACTTCTTTTTCTGCTTCACCTAAAGGAATTCTCTTCTCATTTTTGTCAAACAGATACATAGATGTAAATGGGACAAATAATTTAATATTAATACCATCCTCTACTTCATTTTCAGATTTCGCCATCAAAGTCCCAAATTTACTCTTAAGTGAATAAATAATTTCCGAACCCAGCATTTCTTTTGTCATAATAGTCGCATCAATGATAATATGAGATTCCTCAATTGTATTTAAATACAGTTTTTCAGGCCGAAATCCCAACATCATTCCATCAGGCAGTATATTTTTTAGAATATTCATTCTTGGTGTTCCAATAAACTGAGCTGCATACACACAGTTTGGATTAGTATATAATTCTCTTGGAGATGACTGCTGAACAATATAACCATCTTTCATAAGAACAATCGTGTCTGCCATTGACATAGCCTCCACCTGATCATGTGTAACATAAACAAAAGTTGTTTCTAATTTTTTATGAAGGCTAATCAGTTCTACCCTCATTTGTCCCCGAAGCTTGGCATCCAGATTAGATAATGGCTCATCCATAAGAAATACCTTAGGCTGTTTAACCATAGCTCGCGCGAGTGCAACTCTCTGACGCTGACCACCTGAAAGTTTGGAGGGTTTACGATCCAAATATTCTGTAAGACCTACAACTTCACAGATTTCGTTTACTCGTTTATCCCGTTCTGCTTTTGGAACTTTTTTATTTTCTAATCCGAATTCAATATTCTGGCGTACTGTCATTGTAGGATAAAGAGCATAATTTTGGAATACCATAGCAATATCTCTTTTTCCCGGAGTTAAATCATTTACTTTTTTTCCATCAATAAAAATTTCTCCCGAAGTAGGATCATCCAAACCTGTAATCATACGAAGTGTTGTTGACTTTCCACATCCAGAGGGTCCTACAAGTACAGTAAATGAGCCATCTTCAATATCCAGGTTGAGATTTTCAATTACAACATCTTTCTCAAATTGCTTTTTTACATTTTTAAGCTGAATTGTACCCATATCTGTTCACTCCTTCTTTTGTCCAGTTATATTATAGCGCTATGTTTTCTGACTGACTTAACTATAACATTAAAAGAAGAATCAATTATTGCTCTTTTTCACATTGATTTTGCTCTTTTTTATATTGTCATATCATCAAAAAAAGAGCAAACATATGTGAAATTGAGCAAAACAAAACACTCTGAAGCTTTGCTATAATAAGAAATCAACATTTCAGAAGTTTTTGCAACCAGAAAATCTGCCAGTCCTGCTCTTATCGGACTGCTAATTCTCAAAACTATCTTATACACTATAGGGAGGATAAAATGAAACTTACTTCAGAAAAAGCTAAGATTCTTCTTGAAGAAGCTAAAAAAACAACTAAAAATGATGGCTGGATCAGACACTGTCTTTGTGTCGGAAATACTGCTGCAACTATTGCAAAGGGATTGAATCTACCTAATCCCGAATATGCACGCGCACTTGGTTATGTGCATGATATCGGAAAATACATTGATGAAGAAAACGTAGAATGGCATGATATTAACGGTTATAATTATTTACTCGAAATAGGTATCGATGAAGAAGACGCCTTTGTATGTCTCTACGCATTCTTATATCAATGGTGATTACAAATGTGTTGCCGGAGGCATTCCCAAAAAACATCCTCTTCGATGCGAATATCTGCAAGCTCTAATACATATAATATTTATGAAGAAATTATTAATCTATGTGATCTCATGTGTATCTTTGATACTATGACTATGGAAAAAAGATTAATTGATTTATTAACCAGGAAAGGAGTTCATGAAAACTCTCATTATCATCTTGTCGAGGCATTGAAATTTAAAAGATAAATTCGATAATTTATTAGGCTACAATTTATATGATTTATTTCCTGATATCGTAATCTGATTTCCACAAAATAAAAACGAACGCAATCTAAAAAGGTCTGTATATCTACAATTCATTGCATCTATACAGGCCTTTTCATATTCTATAATTTCAAAAACATTCTTCAGATTTCTTCGATATACCGTAATCCATTCAGCTTTTCTATGTCATTTATCAGTTGCTTATGACTACATCTTTTTCCAAAATCCAATTCTATGATTACACAAATATCTTTTTTATTACCATTTATATTCAGATCTTCTCGTAAGACTTTTTACATGAATTCTCTTTTCATCAAAATAATCCAGTAAATTAAATCATAAATTTTTCATCCAGACCCTCTATACATACTTTCATATAACGAGAACTACTCATATTTAATTTTTCAAAAGCATGAAACACGGCTGAAGATAAATAAACTACCAATGATCCCACAATTGCACCAAAATAAAATCCGCAACCAATAGTGATCCCAATAGATGCCGTTACCCAAAGAGCTGCTGCCGTTGTAAGTCCTTTAATCTGATTTGCACCAGTAACCATGATTGTTCCTGACCCCCAGAAAACCAATTCCACTTATAACCTGAGCCGCCATTCTGGCCGCATCCCCACTTCCACCTGCTATATAAATTGCTATATATTCATTTGTTATCATTGCAAGTGTTGCACCAATACATACTAACGAAAAGGTCTTCATTCCTGCAGGTCTCCCTTTCCAACCACGTTCCAACCCTATAATTCCGCCGCATACAGCAGCAAAAGTCAGTCTCGTGACAGCTGAAAACTGAAAACTACATATTGGACATCCGATAAACTCTAAGATTTCATAAATCCATTCTTTCATATTTTGCCTCCCTGTTCTTTTCTTCAATGGTATCTCAATACTACTAAAATGTTTTTGCTTTTTTCGGAACTTCTCGTGCTATTTTCATCAAACACGCAATCAAGGAATCAAAAAGCAAAAAGCAGCATTTCAGACAAAATAATCTAATATAGCGTAAAAAAGCCCGCTTTTACGCGGACTTTTTCATTTAAGAGTTCATCGAAAATTGAGCTTTCCTATTATCACTATTCATCAGCCAGTATTTCGCTCCCCCGCCAGATTTTATGCTTCTTATCGTTTTTTCCAACATCTTCATGCCAACCGGTTTCGAAATATGTTGTGAACTTCCTAAATAATTGTCCCCTAAACCCGTTTTAACAAAATGTGGAATCAAAAAAAACTTGTAAATCCGGGGCTTGTGAGCATTTGTGCTTGCAAAGTACCGGATTTTATGATAGAGTAATT
>ENA-OQKD01000126-OQKD01000126.1-human-gut-metagenome-genome-assembly--contig:-NODE-126-length-21143-cov-2.691663_pt1 | contig 21143 bp, 17 predicted proteins | sample MGYA00242775_ERZ504792 | MGnify/ENA primary metagenome ERZ504792 (study PRJEB26092, sample SAMD00036401) | human gut metagenome | host: Homo sapiens | study: EMG produced TPA metagenomics assembly of...
ACTTCTGAATCACCGGACATGCTCTGGTAAAGAATAACTGTCCATGTCGTATCATTCTGGTCATCATCGCTCATGTTTCCGGTAAGGTTGCTGTTGTAAAGTCTTAGAGAGTTCAAGCCCTCGATGCACACTGCTTCTGAACCATTTGCTGTCAGTTCTGCGTTATTAACTGCGATATCTGCTGTACAGTAAACTGCAGGGGAACCAACACCGTTGGATGTATAAGTACCGCCGTCTACTACCATTGTTCCGCCGCCTCTGTCACTGCGGATCGCTGCTGATGATTCGCCATTTGTCTCTACACTTAGATCCCATGCGTAAAGTTTGCCGCCGCCTGCTGCATGGATTCCGCCTGAGGTATCCTGCTGTGTGGTGATATCTGTATCTGCTGCGTATACAGTTCCATCGCCGTACGCGAAAAGTCCTGCGCCGCCTTTGCTGTCTGTAGTTACTGTGCTGTCTTTGACATATGCGGTTCCGTCTGTAGCAAGGACTGCTGCACCTACACCATAGAAGCTGGAGTTGTCACCACCCTGGCTGTCGGAAGATGTTCTGGAGATCGCATCATTGTTGAATGTAACTTCTGCGCCGTCAGAAACAAGTGCTGCATTTTCGTCTGTTCCTGTGGATTCCAGAGAAGTGTCAGAAACAGTTTTCATCTGAGCTGTATTCGTTGGCCGCATCATAACTGTCCACACCGGAAGCCTGACCGCACGGTCCTCCCTGACCACCGCCCATTTCCATGGACTGAACTGTGATGGTTGCTGCGTTTCGTCATCGTCTAATGTGATGGCAACTACGTCGCCTTCTTTGATATCGTCTAATGTGATCTCGTCGGACTGGCCTGAGCCGTCTGGCGCTCCCTGACCGCCACCCATGGTCTGTTTAGTAATCACTGTGCTGTCTGTGACTGTAATTTCCTGTTCTTCGCCTGTCAGATCTAACATAGATGGTTTTTCTCCGTCCGGTTTCTCCGGCGCTTCACCGTTTCCGTCACCCTGTGGCTGTTCTCCAGGCTGGTCCATTTCTTTTCTGGTTCCTACTGCGATGGTGATTTTTCCGTCTTCTACGGATTTTACTTCTCCAAGGATTTCATTTGATTCTTCTGTATCTGATGCCTCTGCTGTATCTTCTGTGGTGTCTTCTGCATCCTGAGTACTTTCTGTCTTGCTGTCTGCTGCAAATGCTGTTGCTGCAGATCCAACAGATGTTGCTGTGATCATAACTCCCATAATCATTGCCAGATGTTTATACTTCATAGTGATACCTCGCTTTATACTTTTATAATTTTTACTGTTCTCTGTTTCTTTTGTTTTTGTTGATGGTATTACTATATCTGGTAAATGTGTTTGATTTATGGTCAGTTTGCGAAATAAATGTGTCCTCTTATCTTTCTTATAAATGATACATCTCGCATTTACGGTGTTTTAATAATGGAAGCTGTTCTCGAATCTGGTCTTCGCGGTCCAGATCTATTTCTTCTATTAAGATCCCCTCTTTCTCATCCAGTTGTTTCGTGACCTGTCCCCAGGGGTCTGTCACAATGGAATGTCCCCAGGAAATGTATCCTGCCTGTGTGTCTCTGGCAGGAGCACATCCAAGCATGTAAATCTGGTTATCAAGAGCTCTTGCGCGGAAAGTCAGTTCCCAGTGCGCAGGGCCTGTAGTCATATTAAAAGCTGCCGGGACGAAGATCATCTTCGCACCGTCCAGTACCATTGTACGGGCAAATTCAGGGAAACGGATGTCGTAACAGATCATGACGCCCATTTTTCCAAATTCAGTATCAAATACTGTGGCGTGTTCTCCCGGTGTTAGGGTATCAGATTCTTTAAAGTACTGGCCATTTTTTACATTGATATCGAAAAGGTGAGCTTTTCTGTGCTTACCGATCTGTTTTCCGTCTCTGTCAAAAATATAAGAAGTATTAAAAACATTTCCTGCCTCATCTACTTCCGGCATAGAACCTGCGATCAGATAAATATGGTATTTTCTGGCATACTCAGACATCGCCTGCCAGGATGGGCCGCCTTCTTTTTCTGCATAAACCGGAAAGTTTTCAGTCTGGTACGGACAACAGAACATCTCCGGGAGAATTACAAAATCCGGATTATCTGCTTTTATTTTTTCTATATAAGCACCGACAGTGCGGATATTCTGCATTTTATCTTTTACTGTGGGCATCTGGATTGCTGCTACTTTCATGTGTATCCTGTCCTTTCTTTAGATAACAACATAGTGTTTTTATCTATTATAACCAGTAAAAAATATACTGACAATCCTATCAGTAAATTTAAAATATCCCCCACACATGAGCATTTTCACATGTGTGGGGGATATTTGTATTCTGTATTAATTAATCATCATAACCATTCGGGTTATTGGACTGCCATCTCCAGGAGTCAGCGCACATTTCTTTGATGTCGTTTTCTGCTTTCCAGCCAAGTTCTCTCTCTGCCTTGGAAGCATCAGAATAGCATGTTGCGATGTCACCTGCACGACGTGGTTTGATCACGTATGGAATCTTAACGCCTGTAGCTGCTTCAAAGTTCTTTACGATATCAAGAACGCTGTAACCTTTTCCTGTACCAAGATTGTAAATGCTTAATCCGGAGTTGTCTTCGATTTTCTTGAGGGCTTTTACATGTCCTTTTGCAAGGTCAACTACGTGGATGTAATCTCTTACACCTGTTCCGTCCGGAGTATCGTAATCATTTCCGAATACGCCAAGTTCTTTCAATTTACCAACTGCAACCTGTGTGATGTATGGCATCAGGTTATTCGGGATACCGTTTGGATTCTCTCCGATCGTTCCGCTCTTATGAGCACCGATCGGGTTGAAATAACGAAGAAGAACTACGTTCCATTCCGGATCAGCCTTCTGGATGTCTGTCAGGATCTGCTCCAGCATAGATTTTGTCCATCCGTATGGATTTGTGCACTGTCCTTTCGGGCACTCTTCTGTGATCGGGATGATAGCCGGATCTCCGTATACAGTTGCGGATGAAGAAAAGATAATGTTCTTTACATTATGTTTTCTCATAACATCTACCAGTGTTAATGTTCCTGCAATGTTGTTCTCATAATATTCCCAAGGTTTGACAACAGATTCTCCTACTGCTTTCAGACCTGCGAAATGAATGCAGGAATCAATGTCTTCTTTATCAAAAATTTCATTTAAAGCATCACGGTCCAGGATATCTGCTTTGTAGAATTTCACTGGTTTGCCTGTGATCTTGGAAACTCTGTCCAGAGATTTCTCACTTGCATTGCTTAAGTTATCCAGAACTACAACATCATATCCTGCGTTCTGCAATTCTACAACTGTATGGCTTCCAATATAGCCTGCTCCGCCTGTAACTAAAATTGCCATGATAATTCCTCCTAACCTGTCTGCCTGCTGTTTTCATAGTTTCGTGAGCAAAAAAATTCTTTTACCAACAACCAGCTGAATCATTTGATCTATCATTTTTCTTTGCTTGATTTTGGTAAAATTCCGCGACGCATATTTTTTCAAATTTCCTAATATTATCTGCGTCACTACCTTGCCACAATACCTGTTTTCTGCAATTTCTATTATTTTTTCTCTTTCAACAATACATATATTAGTCCACGACATCAGAAATATCCTTGATAATTCTGAGTGTAATCTGTAAAATTCTGCGGATATCCTGCTGCATATCTGCCAAATTTCACGTCTGTATTCTATAACCTCATGTATGGTAAGCTGTAAAATACATTTTCTCTATATTGTATGGAGGGCTTTTTATATCACAGGAACATTACGGAGTAATCTCCTATGATATAGAAAAATCCTGCAAAAATATGATTTTCCTCATATCCCCACAGGATAATCTATCCGAATCAGTTCATAAAAGCAAGTCTCCATGGACATGTACGGTTATTTATACTTATTTACAATTTCTTTCATCCGGGGAAGTTTTTCTTCCATATCTTTTACCAGTTTGAACTGTGTTCTGCAGCGATCCAGATTATGTCCCTCTCTGTGGATCTTGAAGTAATGATCCCCCTCCAGATAATCGGCAAGGAAACGCATTCCACATTCAAAGGTCATAAGGATTGCCCCCATCGGAAGCATATCCAATTCTGTCTCTGTCAGCGCACCGCCGCATCCCTCTATAAAACCTTTGACATAGACTTCATACAGGTGAAGATCACAGGACACTTTTGTCAGATCTTTCTCATCCTCAGCTCCGGTGCTTGCACCAAAGCGGATAGAATCACCAAAATCATTTACAGAGAGTCCCGGCATTACTGTATCAAGGTCAATGACACAGATAGCTTTTCCTGTAACATTATCGATCATAATGTTATTCAGTTTTGTATCATTATGTGTAACACGAAGCGGTAATTTTCCCTGCTCCTGCATGTCACACAGGACATGTGCCAGTTCTGTACGATCCAGTACAAACTGAATTTCTTTTTCCACATCTGCTGCTCTGTGACATACATCTTTCTCCACAGCATCTTTAAACTTATCCAGTCTGTCCACTGTATTGTGGAAATTCACGATAGTCTCATGAAGAGTTTCTGCCGGATAATCTGCCAGCAATCTCTGAAAATTTCCAAAAGCTACCGCACTCTGGTAAAAGTCATTCTCATCTTTTACCATATCATAACAGGTCGCATTCTCTATAAACAGATAAACTCTCCAATACTCTCCCTCCTGATCTACATAATAAGGAAATCCATCTCTGGTCATCACAAGATTCAGAGTTTCTCGCTCTACATCTCCGCCGTTCTCCTGAATTTTTTTCTTCAGCCATGCTGTGACCCCGCTGACATTCTCCATCAGTTCTACAGGCTTCGTAAAAATACTCTTATTCATTTTCTGAAGAATATAATGTTTGCCTGTATCGTAAGTCAGACGATAAGTATCATTAATATGCCCGCTTCCATAAGGGACACATTCTGTCAAATTATCTTCCAGAACAAACGCGCTGGTGATATTCTTTATCTCCCGGTTAATTTCCACTCAATTATTCCTCCCATAATTTCTGTGGATACAGCCCTCCATCTTTTAATTTCTGAATGGCAGCTACTACCACAGGTTTATCTTCTTTGTAGGTTACGCCATACCATTTATCCATAGATTTCAGAACTTTTACAGTTGCTTTCTTCTCGCAGAGAAGCTCATCTACTACAAATGGCAGGAAATATTCGCATTTCAACGGGTTTACTTTCAGATTCTCATCCAGGAATTTCGGGAATCTGTCTTTTAATTCCTTAAGGATGCTTGCTGAGAATCCCCACATGTTCATGGAAACAGTACTGCCCTCCGGAAGCATAGTCCATGTTTTTCCGTCGTCTTCTGTATAAGCAGTTCCGCCGTCATGCTTTTCAATATGTGTACGCTCATTGATTTTCAGAAGATGGCCCTCTTCATCTGTCACGCATACCCCTCTTGCTACATGGCCGTTCTCTGTCAGTGTATTTTCCAGCTTGTATCCAACCATCATATATTTATAAAGATCTGCTGTATCTTCATTTTCTGTAAGGTAATCATACGCCATCTTAAATGCGTGGCTTCCGTAATAATCATCTGCATTGATAACAACAAATGGACCGTCAATCTCATCGATGCAGCTTAATACTGCATGTCCAGTTCCCCATGGTTTCACACGTCCATCCGGTACTTCATAGCCTGCCGGAATGTTATGGAGATCCTGGAATACATAAGAAACTTCAAGCTGATTGCTGAGACGATCACCAATCGCACTTCTGAAATCAGCTTCGTTTTCTTTTTTGATAATGAAAATTACTTTCTGAAATCCGGCTTTTACTGCATCATAAATAGAGAAATCCATGATGATATGTCCCTCTTTATCCACCGGATCAATCTGTTTCAGACCGCCGTAACGACTTCCCATTCCTGCTGCCATAACTACTAATACTGGTTTATTCATAATATTAATCCTCTTTTCTTTAAATGTTTTTCGTTCTCCTGCAGTTGCTATTTGCGGAACACTTGTCCGCCAGATTACAAATCTCTGATTTCCTGCATGGTAACGTTTTACATTTATCTTATCATACTATGATTTCAGGGTCAAAAAAGTGTTCTCCGCGACACACCTTAATATTTGCCAATTTCCCGTCATCATCCCTTGATGCCACCAGTAACACCGCCAATAATTTTTTCTGACAGGAAAATATACAGAACAAATGTCGGCAGGAATACAATAATTACCGCTGCAAACATTCCCGCCCAGTCACCTGTATATTTCATAGAGTTAATCATTCCGTAAAGTCCGGGTGCAACAGGTTTCAGTTTATCAGAACTTGCAAAAATCAGTGACAGAAAATATTCATTCCATATATTAATAAAGTTAAAAATCGTTACTGTCACAATTCCTGACTGTGCCATCGGGAACATGATTTTCCAGAATGTTCTCATCGGAGGACATCCGTCAATAGCTGCTGCCTCCTCATAAGTTCTGGAGATATTACTGAAAAATGTGAGCAGAAAAATCGTCGTATACGGTACATTGATTCCTACATACAAAATGATCAGAACAGTCCTTCCGGCTGCCACGTTATTCAGGATTCCCATACCGGAAATGATGCTGAACAGCGGGAGTACAACCATGATTGCCGGAACGCCCATAGCAGATACAAAGCTGGTCTGTATAATTTATTTGCAATAAAATCAAATCTGGACAATACGTAAGCTGCCGGTGCACACACCAGGATCAGAATCGTACAGGAAATCACGGAATAGATCAGAGAATTTCCGAAAAATCCCGCAACACCGGCACCGTTCCATGCCTTTGCATAATTTTCAAAATGCAGTCCTGATTCAAACTTCAGAGCCTTTCCCTGAAATATTTCTGCTGTTGTGGAAAAACTTGCTCCAAATACCCATCCAAGAAGTGCGATGGTAAAGATCACCCAGATAAGCAGGATGATATATCCTGGCAGGAGTTTGATTTCTTTTTTCAGATTAAAGGGTCTTCGTGCCTCTTTTTCTTTTGCCATTTTTCATCCCTCCTTAGAATTCCAGATCATCATCTTTAATCATTTTGTTACATACTGTAAATACGATCACAACACAAATACTAAGCAGTACACCAATAGCAGCTCCCAGACCTGCATTTCGTTCTGTAACTGTATTACCGCCGCCAAAAATCTGCATGTACATATAAACATAAGGCGTAATTGTCTGTGTGTCTGCAGTTACTGTAGAGAAAAGCTGTGACCATACAAAAAATCCCACACTGCTTACGGACCACATCGTGATATTTGTTTTAAACACTCCTTTTAACAGAGGAAGAGTCATATAGCGAAACTGTGCCGGTTTAGTAGCTCCGTCAATAGTTGCTGCTTCATAATATTCCGGACTGATACGCTCAATACCGCTGAGCCAGATCAGCATATGGTATCCTACCATCCCGAAACAGTAGGCAAACAGTAATGCCCAGAATTTATGGTCATTATCCAGGAACTGAATCTTTGCCAGATTATCCAGATGAAGTGCTGTAAAGAAATCTTTCAACAGACCATATCTTGGACTGAACACATACTGCAGCCACATGGTTGCAAGCGCTACTGCACTGACAATATTCGGCATATAAATAATGGCACGGAAAAATTTCTTTACCTCTGATCCCACTGGTAAGAATAAACTGCAAATAAAAGAGACAGACTCATTACCACCAGGCCTCCAACCAGCCAGATACGAAACAGATTAAAAAATGATGTTCTGAACAGGCTGGTATTTATCAGTTTTGTATAATTTCCAAAACCTACAAATTTCCATAAATCCATGGAATCTGTAACTCCGTCAATCTTGAAAAAGCTCATGATGACTGTTCTGATAATCGGATAAAGAAAGATTCCCAGAAACAGCAGAACTGCCGGAGTCAGAAATACAACGATCATCGTTTTATTCTTCTTCAAGAAAATACCTCCTTTGTAAGTAATACCATATCTACGGATTTGCTACGCTTCGCTCCCGCATCTTCGTTCCACTACGGTCGTTGCAAAACATGTACTAAATATTCATAAAGAAAGATGGCGGCAGCGTAGATACGATGCCACCATCTCTATAAATTCTTTATTTATTTCGCTGCATCCTGCATAGCGGAAACAAATTCATCTGCAGTAATAGAGCCAGCCATTAATTTGATAAAGTTCTCTTTGATAACCGGAGTCATGTCTACGTTAGATTCTACACCGCATGCCCATGTGAAACGGTTTGTGCTCTGCTCGATAACAGGTTTTGCGCATGCAACCATTTCCGGCCATTCTGTGTTTGTAGTGTCAGATGGAATACCTACAGATTCTTCTGCAAGCTTCTGGTCATATTCACCTTTTGTAATGAATGTGATCAGATCAAATGCTTCTTTTGCAAGTTTTGTATCTTTGTTAATGCCAAATACCTGTGCACCGAAGTTGTTTGTTTCTGTTCCGTTAGCACCATCTGTCAGTTCCGGATATGCGAAGCATCCCCAATGGAAGTCAGGACCAGCCATCTCTTTTACTTCGTTTGGTAACCAGGAACCGTTCAGATACATTGCAGCTGTTCCAAGAGCAAGCTCTGTGTTCTGACCTGCTGGCCATACATTAGAACCAACCATCTCTGAATAGTATCCGTTAGTTGCAAGTTCTTCGATATCCTGTGCCATCTGAAGAACTGCAGGATCATCCCATTCACCCTCAGTTACGATTTCTTTTACTTTATCTTCTCCAACCAGTCTTGCAAGATGATATCCTATCACGCATGTTGCATAAGCATCGTCCATAGTCATTGGTGTGATTCCAGCATCTTTTAATTTCTGGCATACATCTTTGAATTCATCCCATGTCTTTGGTTCTTCTGTGATTCCTGCCTGCTCAAACAGATCTTTGTTATAGAAGAAAGCAAATACGTTCGGCTGATATGAAATTGTCTTTAATGTGCCGCCGCCAGCATCACGGCATGCTGCGATCAGACCTGCATTTGCAGTTGCTTCATAATCATTCTCTTTTGCAAGGTCTTCCAGATCCAGCAGATATTTGCCATACATTCCATTTACACGATCAATGTCTTCATCAAAAATGTCAATCTGTGTACCGCCGTCCAGTGCAGGCTGAAGTGCTTCACGGTTTCCGGTACGTCCCTTGAACTGAAGGTCTACCTTTACTCCTGTCTGCTCTGTATAAGCATCAACTGCTTCCTGAATTACCTGTCCCTGTGGTTCTGTAGCTTCCCACATAGACCAGTAAACTAATGTGTCATCATCTGCCTGAACAGTAAAAGCCGGTGCTGCAAGTGAACCAACCATAACTGCACATAATGTTGCACTAAGCTAGTTTTTTTCTTCATTCCCATTAACCTTTTTTCCTCCTTTGTTGGTTTTGACATTTTGTCTTTTTCTTTTTCGCTCTTTTCTCTTTTGTTGATTTTCAACAATTTATTTTATTTGGTAGTTCTTATTTTATCATTTTTGCACAAATAGTATTTGCACAAACGTCCATTTCTTTTGTACAAAAATTCATTTTCAACTGGTTTTTCATTCTTTTTTGTTGTATACTTGTACAAAGCAATCATTTCTTATATTGCATAAACATTAAGATAGTAAAATTAAAGGGTATTTGGTTAAAAATCATGACAGAAGGGAAGCGATACATTCATGGCGTTTGAAAGTATGTATCTGGATGAAGATATTCATATTGAACGAATTTATACAATCCATTATTTTGAATACAGAAGTGATTTTCATTTCGCAGGAGAGCGTCATGATTTCTGGGAATTTCAATGTGTAGATAAAGGAAAGGCAGAAATACAGACAGATAATGGAACTTACCATCTGACCAGCGGGCAGATTATCTTTCATAAACCAAATGAATTTCACAACCTGACTGCTATCGGAAATACTGCTCCGAACATTGTGGTGGTTTCTTTTGAATGTGATTCTCCATGTATGAAATTTTTTGAAAAGAAGCTGCTGAAACTTTCTGATTCCGAAAGAAATCTTATGGGAATGCTAGTTGCCGAGGCACGGCGCTGTATTGCAACTCCGCTGGACAATCCTTACACAGAAAAAATGGAAAAGAAAGAAGATTTCATGTTTGGCTCACAGCAGCTGATCCGTCTTTATCTTCAGCAAATGCTGATCTACATGATCCGTAGAAACTCTTCACCCCCGATGACTGTACCTATCAGTAAATTTGTTAATCTTAAAAATAATTCCGCTGTATATAAAAGGGTCATCGCGTACATGGAAGATCATATCCGGGAAAATATCACTCTTTATGATCTGTGCCATGACAATATGATCGGCCGGTCCCAGCTGCAGAAAATGTTTCAGGAACAGCATCAATGCGGAACTATGGAATTCTTTTCCCGTTTAAAGATCGCATATGCCAGACAACTGATCCGTGAAAACCAGATGAATTTCACTCAGATCTCAGAATTTCTGGGGTATTCTTCCATTCATTACTTCTCCAGACAATTTAAGAAAATTTCGGGGATGACTCCTACAGAATATATTACATCAATAAAAGCGCTCTCTGAACGAGAGCGCTGATACTTAAAAACATCTTATAACTTGTCTGAGCAGACTTTCTAATCCATATTACTGAGATTTTCTATAAATTCATCCGGTGTTTCTTCTAATTTTGTAAGCTTTAAAAGTTCTGTCTGTATCTGATCTTTGTAATCCGGGTCTGCTTCCAGTCCTGCGGCCCACATATAAGGTTTCGACATATTCTCCATGTAAGAAGCCGCATCAGACAGCATTTCCGGCCACTGAGTATTATCTGCATCTGCAGGGATAGAATTTACTGCATCCATCATTTTCATATCTGTTTCACCGGTACACACTGAATAGGCAAAATCAAAGGCTTCCTGCTTCATCTGAGAATCTTTTGTTATGCCAAATCCCTGCGCACCTACCATAATCCCTTCTGTGCCATCTGTTCCGTCTTTGACCGCAGGCCACGGAAAGAATCCCCAGGTATCATCAGAACCTGTATCTTCTGTCACTTCATTCGGAGTCCAGGATCCCTGCAGAACCATGACTGCTTCTCCATCTCCGACTTCATCCTGCCCTTCCGGATGCTCTGCCGGTGCACTTTTACTCATGTAGCCGGCAAAAAACAACGTTCTGATATCTTCTGCTGCCTGTTTCGCCTCTGAAATCTGAGACCAGCTGCAGTTATGGATCAGTTGCTGAACTTTTTCCTGTCCCAGGTATCTTGCAAGCTGGTAGCCATACAGCAGATTTACATACTGTTCGTCGCAGGTCATAGCACTTAAACCACTGTCACTGTTCTTGATCTTGCGGCACACCCTGAGTAATTTCTCCCAGGTATCTGGTATATCCTGTTCACCAAGACCTGCTTCCTCCCACAAATCTTTGTTATACCAGACTCCTGTGATATAAGGCTGGTAAGGCATTGCAAGCAGTTCTCCGTTTCCCCAGTTCTTTACCTGTTCCAACAGTACCGGCATAATATGATTCTCGTAATCTACAGTATCTGCCATCTTCTTCAGTTCTGCCAGATATTCCTTATGTTCCTGCACCATCCTCTGATAGTCATCATCAAAAAGGTCAATCTGTTCACCTGCATCCAGTGCGGGTTCGATCAGAGACTGAATTTCTCTGCCTTTCCACTCAATCTCTACAGAAATACCAGTTGCTGCTTCATAGTCCTCAGCTGCTTCCTTGATCACATCTGCCTGTGGTTCATTTTCCTCCCACATGGACCAGTATACAATGCTCTGTTCCGGAATCTCTGTAATCTCTGCTGCAGATGTTGTAGACATCCCTGCTGTGAGCAGCATTGATAAACAGCTTACGCCGGCCGTAATACTTTTCCAATTTTTCATACTGAACTTCTTCCTCCATTGTCTGTCCAACCTGTTCACATATACTTCATTCAGATGCTTCTATATTTGTCTCAAAATTCCAGATACGCCTCTGCATATCTGCTTTTACAGGATAACTTTCTGACTTTATTTTCTCTAATAATCACTTGTCTGTCAATCCCTAAAATTATGGTTTTTTTCTTTTAGTTTTTAAACAGTATTTCCATTTTTGTTCCTTTTCCAGGTTCACTGTCCAGCAGGATTTTTGCATGGTGTAAGACTGCTCCGTGCTTCACAATAGAAAGTCCCAGACCTGTACCGCCGGTTTCCCGTGAGTGACTTTTATCCACTCTGTAAAAACGTTCAAAAATTCTCTGCTGTTCGTTCTCCGGGATGCCAATTCCGTTATCTTCCACACGGAAAAATGGTTTTCCGTTAAATTTTCCCACAAAGACTCTGACTTCTCCGCCCTCTGGTGTATAACGGATCGCATTGTCTGTAATATTGTAAAGCATTTCATACAGTACATGGCGTACGCCCTGAACCTGCGCATCACTTCCTTTATATTCCAGTTCGATCTTTTTCTTTGCAGCACGCTCCTGCAGATTGTTGATTACATCCTGACCAAGTTCTTCGATATCAACAGTTTCAAACATGGATTCTCCGTTCTTTTCATCCAGCCTGGAAAGCTGAATAATATCTGCCACCAGATTAGAAAGCCTTACAGATTCATGATAGATTCTGCCGGAAAAATCCTGTACTTTGTCAGAAGGAACCATTCCATTCATCATAAGTTCCGCATAACCGGAAATTGACATAAGCGGTGTTTTCAATTCATGAGATACATTTGCGGTAAATTCTTTCCGCACGCTCTCCGCATTTTTCAGATCCTCAAGCTGTTTCTTAATCTGACGGTTCTGTTGATCCAATCTGAAAAGCAGCGGCCGCAATTCTTCATAGCATACATAATCCAGCGGCTGCTCCAGATTAATCTGGTTAATAGGCTCGATCAGTTTCTGTGTCTGCTTCTGCACCAGAAATATCTCAATTACCAGAATGATGCAGACTAACAGTCCCAACAGCAGGAAACTGGAGGCCACTGTCATAAGAAGACTGTCTGTAGTCTTCGCTACACGAAGCACCTGTCCATTTTCAGACTGAGCGCATAATAAAACTGTCTGCTTCGATAAGGTATCTGAATACCGGACCATCTCGCTATATCCTTTTTTCTGCGCTTCAATAAATTCCGGTCTGTTGCTGTGATTTTCCATCTCTGCAGGATTCTCAATACTGTCAAACAGCACTTTTCCATCTTCTCCCAGAAGAGTAATACGGCTGCTTGTCGCATTTCCGATTCTCGTTGTAAGGAATTCTTCCCCATCCTCTTCCAGTCCTGTTTTGATATATGCTGCTTCGTCTCTTACTCCCTGTTTCATATAAATATCATATCTGTTATACATAACCGTTCCTGCTGCCAGAAATGTGAGTATAACAGATAAAATAATGAGTAAACTGGTATGACTGAATATTCTCTGTTTCATTCTTATGCTCCGATTCTATAACCAACTCCACGTACAGTTTCAATCAGGCTTCCTGCCTCACCAAGCTTCTGGCGCAGAGTTCTTACATGTACATCTACGGTTCTGGTCTCTCCGTCAAAATCATATCCCCATACGTGACAGAGAATCTGATTTCTTGTCATAACCAGACCTTTATTTTCCATCAGATATTGCAGAAGTTCAAACTCTTTTCTGGTAAGTTCGATTTTTTCTTCCCGATAACGTACTTCATGACGGCCCACATTCAGATAAAGTTCCTCATAATGCAGTTCCTTGTCTTCGTTCTGACGTGCACTTCGTCTGAGAACCGCCTTTACTCTGGCAATGAATTCCATCATCCCAAAGGGTTTGGTGATATAATCATCCGCTCCGCTCTCCAGACCTTTTACTTTATCAAATTCTGCTTCCTTTGCTGTGACCATGATCACCGGAATATTTTTTGCTGTAGACATACTCTTAAGTTTCTCCAGAATCGTATATCCGTCATCTCCCGGAAGCATGATATCCAGCAGAATCAGCTCAGGTATCTCTTCTTTCAGCGCCTTCATCAGTTCCTCGCCATTGACAAATCCTCTGGCTTTAAAACCGGTTGTTTCCAATGTATAGATCAGAAGTTCTCTGATATTACGTTCATCCTCTACACAGTAAATCATTGTTTCACCCTCCCCTTTGTTTTATCTTTTTTTCAGTATACTTATTTTTATATTCTTACACAAGTATGTAACCTGCATCTGCTCCCCTTTTATAAAGTGAAAAATCCGGCCAGTTTTTCGAAAATATCCCATAAGGATATTCCGAAGTGTCCGGATTTTCCATTCATACGGCTTTCTTTATGAAAGCTGGTATTTTATTCTCGCATCTTCCAGTTCCCGATAGAAAGATTCGTCCGGATGAGTTTTTACAGTATTCAAATGGCTGTGAGTGTCATACAGATCTTCATTGACCTGTGTAACACAGACCCCAATGTTTGAACAATGATCAGCCACTCTTTCCAGGCATGTTGTGATATCTGTAAGGATAAATCCCATCTCAATGGTACATTCCCCGCTCCTCAGCCTCTGTATATGACGGCGTTTCACTTCTTTTGAAAGCTCATCCACCACTTCCTCAAGAGGCTCGATCTTTTCTGCGAGCTTCATATCCTGTTTGTCAAAAACCCCATATGCTGTATTTACAATTTCCTCTACAGCACGGCCAAGTACCTCCAGATCTTTCTTTGCATTCGGAGAAAACTTCAAACCTTTTTTGTGAAGTTCTTCTGCTGATTCCTTGATATTTACCGCATGATCTGAAATTCTTTCAAAATCTCCAATGCAATGGAGCATAATAGAAAGACTGTGACTGTCTGCTTCTGAAATGTCTTTGTGACTTAGCTTTACCAGATAAGTTCCCAGTTCATCTTCATAGCGGTCAACCTTTGCTTCCATGTTTTCCACACGTTCTACATCCTCTTCACTATATTTATCCACCAATTTCAAGGCTGTAAACAGTGCATTGTGGGATTCCTCCGCCATTTTTCTGGCTGCATTGCGGCTCTGCTCTACTGCAAATGCCGGCTTCTCCAGGAAACGAGGCTCCAGAATCATAAACTCTCTGTCTTCTGCGGAAACAGCAATATCTTCTTTCTTGTCACGAATTGTAAGACAGGCAAGTTTCTCCAGTCCTTTTGAGAAAGGAAGCAGAATGAGAGTTGCTGTAATATTAAATACACTGTGGATGATAGCGATTCCGGCAGGAGTTGCTGACTGATGGAAGAATGAAAATCCAACCAGTGCATTTACAATATAAAATACTGTCATAAAGATTACAGTACCGATCATATTAAAATAGAGATGTACTGCTGCGGCACGTTTGGCGTTTTTCTTTGCTCCAATTGCTGAAATAATTGCCGTAATACAAGTTCCGATGTTCTGTCCCATGATAATTGGAATTGCTGCACTGAATGGTACCGCACCGGTGAGACAAAGTGCCTGCAGAATACCAACAGATGCTGATGAGGACTGGATCACTGCTGTAAGAAGTGCGCCTGCCAGAACTCCCAGTAACGGATTGGAAAATTTCAGCAGAAGATTTGTAAATGCAGGAACTTCTGCAAGTGGCTTTACTGATGAGCTCATCATATCCATTCCATACATCAAAATGGCAAATCCGATAAAGATCGTTCCAACATCTTTCTTCTTTGAATCATTAATAAATAAGATAAAAACAACACCAATGATCGCAAGGATCGGTGAAAAAGATGTAGGTTTAAATAAACGGATAATGAAATTGTCGCTCTGGATTCCTGTCAGACTCAAGATCCAGGAAGTCACTGTGGTACCGATATTGGCACCCATGATCACACCTACCGCCTGAGACAGTTTCATAATTCCAGAGTTTACAAATCCTACTACCATAACTGTGGTAGCCGAAGACGACTGGATCACACCTGTCACTGCTGCACCTAACAAAACTGCTTTAATCGGGCTTGAGGTAAGGTTTTCAAGAATCTTCTCAAGCTTACCGCCGGAAACCTTTGCAAGACCGTCTCCCATAGCATTCATTCCATACAGAAACAGCGCCAGACCTCCGATCAATGTTAATATGCTAAAAAAATCCATGGTTATTCTCCTTTTCCTTTTTCAAATGTATACCTGTTTCTTGTTTACTTTAGTAAAACTCTGTTGTATAAGATCAGCACCTGTATTCATACGTTTTTTTACATTCCTCTGACCTTTTCTTCATAATAACCATGTTTTGTAAAATCATCCCCATGGGAATGTTAAATCCATGTAAAATTTTTTACATAAAACCAGCCCTCCTGTCTGTGACGGATCGCTTCAGTGACATAATTTCCCGTAATACCAAAAAGAACTACTGCATCAGATTTGTTCCTATGCAATAGTTCTTAATAATAATTCTTATTCAAGCCAATAACTCATCCGTGATCTGCTCCGCGTCAAACGAATATCCGCAATTGAAGCAGGGGACTTACTTGATTTGAGTCAATCGGATATTCGCAATCCGCTTCGCTACTTGCTCATAACCAAATAACTGCTCCGCAGTTTATCAGAAGGCGCTTGCACGCCTCCTGATACAAGCAAGTCCCCACCCACTGCTTATTGCTTTTCGCAATTGAAGCAGGGGACTTACTTGATTTGGTTAAAATCCGCGAATTTTCTCATCCTCAGATCCGGTCTTATCAATGGAGCGGATTTCGAGGAAATAGCTGTAGTTATCATTTACTTTTACTTCTACTCTGTCCCCAACTTTATGGCCTTTTAACGCCATACCGATTGGAGATTCAATGCTGATACGGTTCTCCATTGAATTTCCCCTGATAGAAGTCACCAGTTTATATTTCTCGATCTCGTCATCCTCTTCAAAATATACCTCTACGATATCATCCATTCCAACCTCGTCCTCTTTTGAATCATCGGATACGATAGTTGCTGTCTTCAGCATATTCTCAAGGTAACGGATACGGCTTTCATTCTGATTCTTATGTTTCTTGGCTGCATAATATTCGAAATTCTCACTCAGGTCACCCTGTGCTCTTGCCTCCTTTACAGCCTCGATTGCTTCTTTTCGTACAACCAGCTTGCGGTGGTCGATCTCCTGCTGGATTTTCTCAACATCTTTCTGTGTAAGCTTTTCTTTCATTGCTGCATCTCCCTTTTTGCTGTTTCGGAAATATTTTACTGATCACTCTGCTCTCAGTAACTCAGTTTTTCATATAATCTATCTTTTATCACTAACTGTCTTGCATTGGATTAACCATATCAGACCGGCAACATTTTGTCAAATCCCGGACATCTGCCTGAGAAAGTTGTGTGTGGTATTCTCAATCATTCTGTAAGTCAGCTCTGCCATATGTTTCGTTGATTCCTGATTCTCAGAAGAAAGCCAGGCCTTAATCATTCCTACACACCCATTCAGGCAAAATGCATACGCATATTCTACATCACGGTTATCTGCTGCAAATTTCCCTGACAGCTGCCGCAGAACAGTCTCTGCTACCATCTTCTCGATTCTGCTTAAGAACACCATATCTCCATTACTTCCCATCAGCGCAGTACAAATATCCTTATTATTATCGAGAATCGTGAAAATACGCTCGATCAGCGGATAAGAATTACCATTCTCCACGGAATCCAGCGAATATTCCTCTATTACATGTGTAATCTCATCCATCAGCTCATTCTCCACACTTTCCAGCATCTGATAAATATCACTGTAATGAAGATAAAATGTAGACCTGTTAATATCTACCTCATCTACCAGTTCCTTTACTGTAATTTCCTTGATGCTCTTCTTCTGCATCAGACGTGCAAGCCCTGCTCTAAGCTGCGCTTTGGTTTTTCGCACTCTTCTGTCTACCTTGTCTGCCATTATCCTTTCCCCCGCTTTCTGTAAATAACTCTGCTTCCTGTTGCTGGTCTGTACTTTGCCAGGAAAATATAACCAATTTTATATATTGATTTTTATATATTTTATACAAAATGTAGATTCTCAGTAAAAATAGACATTTTATTTAAATTTGTCTATTACTATACGTCAAATAGCTAATTTAATGGTTGTATCTTATTTCTGGTTTTAGTATAATACCGCTCATGAAGAAAATCAACATCTTGTCGATTAATAGTTTCAATAACTATTAATCGATTTTGATTTGATTACTTGATCTGCTGTCTATCAGCATGAACACATCATTCAGTATCTTTTGATTATTATCTGCTGAATGGTAACATTACAACTACATATAGAGAAAGAAAGGGATAAGGTATGATCAAAAACGAATGGAAAAATCTACTGCATAATAAGATCATGTTCGTTGTGGTAATTGCAATTATCGCAATCCCGATCATTTACGCAGGACTGTTTCTGAAATCCATGTGGGATCCATACGGAAGCGTTGACCATCTTCCTGTTGCGGTTGTCAATGAAGACAAACCGGTAGACTATGATGGCACAACACTAAGTGTTGGAAAGGACATGGCCGAAGAATTACGTGAAAATGATTCTATGGCATTTAACTTCGTAGACAGCCGTACAGCAGAGGAAGGCCTTAAAAACGGTACTTACTATATGGTAATTACTATTCCGGAAGACTTTTCCGCAAATGCTGCCACACTTATGGACGATGAACCTAAGAAAATGGAGCTGAAATATGAAACCAACCCAGGAACCAACTATATTGCATCTAAGTTAAGTGAAACTGCACTACTGAAGATCAAAGATGCAGTTGCCACCCAGGTAACAGAAACCTACACACAGACAGTTTTTGACCAGATAGCCAAAGTCGGAGACGGTATGCAGGACGCAGCTGATGGATCCGGTGAACTTAACGACGGCATTAAATCCGCTGCCGAAGGAAACCAGACCATTACAAAAAATCTTAAGAAACTCTCTTCCAGCACACTTACCTTCGCAGATGGCGCTGAAACCCTTACTAAAGGTATTCAGGAATACACTGATGGTGTCTCACAGGTGAATAACGGTGCAACGCAGCTGAATGAAGGTGTAGATACACTGACTGCTAAAGTACCTGAACTTACAGACGGAATCGATACTCTTAATAACGGTGTAATAAGTTATACCTCCGGTGTCGCACAGCTCAATGAAAACTCTGAGAAACTGAAAGATGGCGCAAGTGCTCTGGAATCCGGAATTAATTCCCTGAGTGCAGGTGTAACAACCCTTGCAAACGGAGCCACTCAGTATATTAACGGTGCAAATTCTCTCGCAGATGGAACAACCGCTTACGTAAAAGGCGCTGAACAGTTAGCAAAAGGTGCTTCACAGTTAAGCGGACTTGAAAGTCTCGGCCAGGTATCCGGCGGTATTTCACAGTTAAACACAGCAGTTTCTAAAGGAAGCAATTCTTCTGCTGCATTAAAAGATGGAACTCAGCAGCTTGAAGATGGCATTGGCCAGCTTTATACCCAGTTATCTGCTTTGCAGGACAGTACAACTGCTGATTCAATAAACAAACTTACCACCGGACTGAATCAGGCCAAAACAGGAATGGAAAATGCCGGAGAAGGAATGACTTCCGCAGCAGCCGGAATCTCCAGCGCGTCTGATGCGATCAGCCAGGTAAGCAGTCAGATTTCCGGTACTCTTGTACCAGGTCTTCAGGATGCAGCTTCTCAGGCTTCTTCTGCTGCCGAAAGCATCAGTTCTGTTCTTGGTGAATATGCACAGGCTACATCTTCTGCTCTTGGAACTGCCAACAGCGAAATTGCTTCTGCTCAGACAGCAATGCAGGCAATGCAAAATGTAGCCGCAGCTCTGGAAAATGCCGCAGCTTCTGCGGATGAAAACGGTATGATCTCCGCCGATTCTATCGCCGGACTTTCTGATACGCTGTATTCTTCTGTTACAGATCTGCAGGGTGTGGATAGTTCTTTTACCGAACAGTATTCCAGTGAGATTAACAGTGCTGTAAGCAGCATGTCCGCTGAACTTTCTTCCAAAGTTTCTGAGTTAAATTCAGCTGCTGAACAAATGAACACAGTTGCCGGCCAGCTTTCTGACGGTGCTTCCACTTTAAGCAATGGTGCACAAAGCATGATTGACGGCGCCAAACAGATGAATGCAGGTGCAAGCCAGATTCCGGATATTTCAACCAACACATTCAGTACTGTAACAGCTGCCGTAAAGCAGCTTTATACCGGCGCACAGGCAGTAAATGCAGGAACTCAGTCTGTTTCTTCCGCACTGACTACACTGGAAAGCAGCACAGCATCTTTCCCGCAGGCAGCCGCAGGTGTAAAAGCATTAAATGATGGATTCAAGACATTGACAGCTAACAATGCTACTCTCACAAAAGGCGCAGCAAACCTGAAAACAGCAGGCACAAAGATTGCCGCCGCTGTACCGCAGATTTCCTCCGGTGCTTCTCAGTTATCCGAAGGTGCTTCCACACTTAATGACGGAATCAGAGAATATACCAATGGAGTCTCCACACTTGCATCAAATAATAAAGCTCTTACAGGTGGAACTCAGCAGCTTGCAGATGGTGCAAAAACTCTTGCAAGTGGTGCCACAACTCTTAGCAACGGTACCAAAACTCTTGCAAACGGTACATCAAAGCTTGTCTCCAATAATGCTTCATTAACCAGTGGTGCCCAGAAACTTGCTGACGGTGCTTCCCAGATCCAGAGTGGCTCTTCACAGCTTTACGATGGTTCCAAAGAACTGGGGGATGGTATGAAGAAGTTAAAGGATGGTTCTTCCACACTGGCTTCCAGCCTCAGCGACGGTGCAGACCAGGTAAAAAACACCAAGTCCAGCGATAAGACAATCAGCATGTTCGCAACTCCGATCGAGGATGAAGAAACTCAGATCACCACTGTAGAAAACAACGGTCACGCAATGGCACCGTATATGATGTCTGTTGGTCTCTGGGTCGGTGCACTGGCATTCTGCCTGATGTATCCTCTGACTACATACAAAGGCAAACTGAAATCAGGATTTGCATGGTGGGCAAGCAAGGCTTCCGTTCTTTATCCGGTAGCAATCCTGCAGGGACTTTTCCTGATCATTCTGCTTCATGTATTTAACGGATTTACACCTGCTGAAATGGATTGGAAACGATAAAGCGGAAATCCGGGTTCTCAGCCAGAGCCATATAGGCAGCGTTGTCACTGTAGGGATTGACACATCTGGAAATCACATCAATATGAGTATGCTCATCTACAACCTTACCGTCATTGATGCCTCTTAAGAACAGATTGTATTCGCAGCCCTGCTTCTCTAACATCTCGCACATACCTTTTTCAATCGGC
>ENA-OQKD01000127-OQKD01000127.1-human-gut-metagenome-genome-assembly--contig:-NODE-127-length-21129-cov-2.730359_pt1 | contig 21129 bp, 26 predicted proteins | sample MGYA00242775_ERZ504792 | MGnify/ENA primary metagenome ERZ504792 (study PRJEB26092, sample SAMD00036401) | human gut metagenome | host: Homo sapiens | study: EMG produced TPA metagenomics assembly of...
CATACGGATTACGATTCCTTCTGTGTTAATGATCATAATCTCATTGTCTTCATTAACTGCTTTTACGCCGACTACATTACCGGTCTTTTCCGTAATCTTATAGCATTTCACACCTTTTCCACCACGATTCTGCGATGTGAATTCTTCCATTGCCGTACGTTTACCCATACCTTTTTCAGATACGATCAGCAAATGGGTTCCCTGTGTATGAAGCTGCATTCCGACTACTTCATCGCGATCCGCAAGATTCATTCCACGAACTCCCATAGAAGTTCTTCCGGTTGCACGGACATCTTTTTCGTTAAATCGGATACACTGTCCATATTTTGTGACAAGAATAATATCCTGATCCTGATCTGTGAATTTCACTTCGATCAACTCATCCTCTTCTCGAAGTGTGATTGCCGCAAGCCCTGTCTTTCTTACATTTGCATAGTCTGTAATCGGTGTTTTCTTCACGAGACCTTTCTTGGTAGCCATGAACAGATATTGTCCTTCTTTATATTCATCAATTGGAATCATGGCTGTAATCTTTTCATCCGGCATTAACTGAAGCAGATTGATAATTGCAGTTCCTCTTGCAGTTCTGCTCGCCTCAGGAATCTCATATCCTTTTAAGCGGTATACACGCCCTGTATTCGTAAAGAACATGATATAGTGATGCGTCGACGTCATAAACAACTCTTCCACATAGTCTTCATCAATCGTCTGCATTCCTTTGATTCCTTTTCCTCCACGGTTCTGGCTCTTAAATGTATCTACTGTCATACGTTTGATATATCCAAGTTTCGTCATTGTAATGACAACATCCTGTCTTGGAATTAAATCTTCCATGGAAATATCAAATTCATCAAATCCGATTGAAGTTCTTCTCTCATCACTATATTTACCGTCAATGATTAAAATCTCTTCCTTGATCACACCTAACAGCAGTTTTCTATCTGCCAAAATTGCTTTCAATTCGCCAATTCGTTTCATTAACTCTGCATATTCCGTCTCCAACTTTTCACGTTCCAAACCTGTCAGAGCACGAAGTCTCATGTCCACAATCGCCTGTGCCTGTACTTCAGTAAGTTCAAATGCTTCTATCAAGCCTTCTTTTGCAATCTGTGTATTTTTCGAACCACGGATAATGCGGATTACTTCGTCAATGTTATCAAGGGCAATCAGTAACCCCTGTAAAATATGGGCGCGCTCTTCTGCCTTATTTAACTCGTACTGAGTTCTTCTTGTCACAACTTCTTCCTGATGCTTTAAATAATAATTCAGCATATCCAGAATATTCATGACTTTCGGCTCATTGTTTACGAGTGCAAGCATGATAACACCAAATGTATCCTGAAGCTGTGTATGTTTATATAACTGATTTAAAATGACATTTGCATTCACGTCACGGCGCAGTTCGATACAGATTCTCATACCTTCTCTGTTTGACTGGTCGCTTAAATCTGTGATACCGTCAATTTTTTTATCTCTTACAAGCTCTGCAATCTTTTCAATCAGACGTGCTTTATTAACCATGTACGGAAGTTCTGTCACTACAATACGGTTCTTTCCGTTCTGCATTGGCTCAATATCTGTCACCGCACGCACTCTGATTTTTCCACGTCCGGTGCGGTATGCTTCCTCAATTCCGCGTGTTCCGAGAATCATTGCTCCGGTCGGAAAGTCAGGACCTTTGATAATCTGTAAAATATCTTCGATTGTCGTCTCACCATTTTCATCAATCTGATCATCAATGATTTTTTACAACCGCACTGATTACTTCATGCAGATTGTGAGGTGGAATGTTTGTCGCCATACCTACAGCAATACCTGATGTTCCGTTCACAAGCAGATTCGGAAATCTTGCCGGAAGTACAGACGGTTCTTTTTCCGTCTCATCAAAGTTCGGTGTAAAATCAACTGTATTCTTGTTGATGTCAGCCGTCAGTTCCATCGAAATCTTACTCAGACGAGCCTCTGTATAACGCATCGCCGCAGCGCCGTCACCATCTACAGAACCAAAGTTTCCATGTCCATCGACAAGCGGATATCTTGTAGACCATTCCTGCGCCATATTTACGAGTGCACCATAGATTGAGCTGTCACCATGCGGATGATATTTACCCATCGTATCTCCGACGATACGGGCACATTTACGATGTGGCTTATCCGGACCGTTGTTCAATTCAATCATTGAGTATAAAATTCTTCTCTGTACCGGCTTCAAACCGTCCCGGACATCCGGGAGGGCACGGGAAGCGATAACACTCATCGCATAATCGATATAAGATTCTTCCATTGTCTTTTTCAGATCAATGTCATGCACTTTGTCAAAAATATTATCTTCCATTTTTCATTCTCCAATCTCTAAATGTCCAGGTTATTTACATATTTTGCGTTCTCTTCGATAAATTCTCGTCTCGGTTCTACCTTGTCTCCCATCAAAGTTGTAAATGTAAGGTCTAACTCCGATGTAGATTCCTCGTCCATTGTCACACGAAGTAAAATTCTGTGTTCCGGATCCATAGTTGTCTCCCAAAGCTGCTCTGCATCCATCTCCCCAAGACCTTTGTAACGCTGAATCTTGTTATTTCCATCTCTTCCAACTTCCAAAAGAATCTTATTCAACTCTTCATCACTATACGCATACCATACTTTTTTGTTCTTTTCAAGCTTATAAAGTGGAGGCTGTGCCAAATACACATAACCTTCTTTGATCAGCTCCGGCATAAAACGATACAGGAATGTCAATAATAACGTACTGATATGAGCTCCATCGACATCGGCATCTGTCATGATGATGATCTTATGATAACGAAGCTTTGAAATGTCAAAATCCTCATGTATTCCAGTTCCAAATGCAGTTATCATCGCCTTAATCTCTGCATTGGCATAAATCTTATCTAATCTGGCTTTCTCCACATTCAGGATTTTTCCACGAAGCGGCAGGATAGCCTGTGTTGCTCTGTCCCTGGCCGTCTTTGCAGAACCACCGGCAGAGTCACCCTCTACAATGTAAATTTCACAGTTTGCAGGATCCTTATCAGAACAGTCCGCAAGCTTTCCCGGAAGCGACATTCCTTCTAACGCAGATTTTCTTCTTGTCAGATCTCTCGCTTTTCTGGCTGCCTCTCTTGCCCTTTGAGCCATGACAGACTTCTCCACTGTCATCTTTGCTACATTTGGATTCTGCTCTAAGAAAATCTCTAACTGCGTACTAACAATATTGTCAACCGCACCGCGCGCCTCACTGTTTCCTAATTTTGTTTTGTCTGTCCTTCAAACTGCGGATCTTCAATCTTTACACTGATGATCGCTGTCAGACCTTCTCGGATATCTTCTCCGGAAAGATTTGGCTCGTTATCTTTTAATAATTTATTTTTTCTCGCATATTCATTGAACGTCTTTGTCAAAGCATTTCGGAATCCAACGACATGTGTACCGCCTTCCGGTGTCGTAATGTTATTTACAAATCCATATGTGTTATCGCTGTAAGAGTCATTGTGCTGCATTGCAACCTCTACTGCGACACCGTCTTTTTCACCTTCACAGTAAATAATCTGCTCATAAAGAGGTGTCTTACTTTTATTCAGATACTGCACAAACTCTTTAATTCCGCCTTCGTAGTGGAAAGTCTTCTCAATCGGCTCTTCCGGTCTTTCATCTTTCAGGACAATCTTCAGATTTTTTGTCAAAAATGCCATCTCACGGAAACGCTGTTTCAACGTGTCATAATCAAACACTGTCTCCTCAAAAATCTCTTTGTCTGGAAGAAATGTAACCTTTGTTCCTGTCTTTTGTGCATCACATTCATCTATAACCTTTAATTTATAGACTACTTTGCCTCTCTCATATCTCTGCTTATAGACTTTTCCTTCGTTGTAAATCTCAACTTCAAGCCATTCAGAGAGCGCATTTACAACAGACGCACCAACCCCGTGAAGTCCTCCGGATACTTTATATCCGCCACCGCCGAATTTTCCTCCGGCATGCAGTACCGTAAATACAACCTCTACCGCCGGAAGTCCTGCTTTGTGATTGATTCCTACCGGAATACCACGCCCATTGTCAATAACTGTAATGGAATTATCTTCGTTAATCGATACGAAAATCGTATCACAATATCCCGCCAATGCTTCATCTACTGCGTTATCTACAATCTCATACACCAAATGATGAAGTCCTCTGATCGAGGTACTCCCAATATACATTCCCGGTCGTTTTTCTTACTGCTTCTAATCCTTCTAGTATCTGGATTTGATCTGCACCATATTCTGCACTCATATAAATCCTCCTATATTTTCGATTCGTTCAGAACCTTTACTTCTCCTTGTTTTACATATAAAATTTTATTTATAGAAAAACGATGATTCACAAAATCGTCTAATCCTGTACACGTGATTAGAGTCTGTACATCGCGAATGCTATCTAATAAATAGTTTTGCCTGTGTTTGTCCAATTCAGACAAAACATCATCCAATAATAATATTGGCGTATCTTTTATAATCTCTTTTACAAGTTCAATCTCTGATAATTTCAATGATAACGCCGCCGTCCTTTGCTGCCCCTGAGAACCAAATTTACGTATATCCAAATCATTTGTCATGAAACAAATATCATCTCTGTGAGGTCCGACGGAAGTACTTTTCATTCGAATATCCCGCTCTCTGTTTTTCAAAAGTGCCTTTTCAAATTCTAAATTTCCAATTCCCGGTTCGTAATAAAGCTTTAATTCTTCTCTTCCACCGGTCAGTTTCTTGTGCACTTCTGAGATAATCTCATTCACCTGCCCGATAAACTGTTTTCGTCTCTCAATAATCTTGTTTCCATACTGAATAAGCTGAAGATCCCATATTTCAAGGGTCTCAAGCAGATCATTCCTGTTATAGACATCTTTTAGCAATTTATTTCTCTGATTAATGATTCGATTATAGTTCGACAGGTCGCTGAGATATAATTTATCAAGCTGTGCAAGTTCCAAATCAATAAAACGTCTTCTCTCCGCCGGTCCATTTTTGATAATATTCAAATCCTCCGGCGAGAAAAACACGATATTGATAATTCCAAACAATTCACTTGCCTTGCGAATTGGTATTTTGTTAATTGCAATTCCCTTCGGACTGTTTTTCTTTAAATGCATGTCAATCTGAAACGGAATTCCATTTTTTTCTACTACAGTCTCGATATGAGCTTCATCATGTCCAAACTGTATCATATCACGGTCCTTCGTTCCGCGATGAGACTTTGTCGTCCCCGACAAATAGATGGATTCGAGAATGTTAGTCTTTCCCTGTGCATTATCTCCACAAAAAACTATTGGTAGCTGCATCAAACTCTATGTTTAACAAATTATAATTTCTAAAATTTTTCAATTTTAAAGACTTTACTATCATCCTTACACCAACTATTCATGTTCTATTTTTCAATCTTTATATCTGTTCCATCAAAAGATACGATGTCGCCATCATAAAGTTTCTTTCCTCTTCTTGTGTCGACTTCTCCATTGACTTTAACAAGACCGTCCTGAATCACTTCTTTTGCTTCCACTCCGGATTCTACAAGTCCTGCCGCTTTCAAAGCCTGACCAAGTTTAATAAATTCTTCTCTTAAGTTTTATAATTTCCATTTCTTAAACTCCTGCATTAAAGTTAACCGGCAAAATCAAATACACATAGCTTTCCTTCTCATCTCTGATAAAGCATGGTGCTTTCGCATTCATAAGATAAATTGTAACTTCCTCATCCTCGATCACACGAAGTGCATCAATTAAGAATTTCGGATTAAATCCGATCAAGAGATCTTTTCCTTCTTTGGAAATCATAATCTCTTCGTTCATGGATCCTAGCTGGGATTTGATTCTCAATTCCATAACCTCGTCCATAATATTGATAATGATTGGTTTTTTATCTCCTTCTTTTACCAGAAGCGTTGCTCTGTCGATACAACTCAGAAGTTCTTTTTTATTGATTTTAACCTTTGTTTCATAGTCGCTGGATAACATCTGATCGATACGGAAATATTCTCCTTCAATCAAACGCGACACAACAATTGTGTTATCAAATTCGAATACAACGTGGTTGTCCGTGAATGACAGACATACTGTGCTGTCTGCTTCACCTGACAAAATTTTACTAACTTCCATCAATGTCTTTCCAGGAACGACAACTTTTCTCGATTGATAATTTTTTGTCAATTCCGTCTTCCTGATCGAAATTCGGTGTCCGTCAAGCGATACTACTTTCATAATATTCTCATCAATTTCAAACAATTCACCAGTCATTAATTTGTTGCTATCGTTATCTGCAATTGAGAAAATTGTCTGACGAATCAACTCTTTCAATGTAAATTGTGATAAAGTGATAGATTCTGCTTTTTCAATATATGGAAGATAGGAAAAATCTTCTCCGGATTTTGCAGAAATACTAAATTTTGCTTTTTCGCACGTAATCATTGTCTGAAGATTGCTGTCTGATTCGATTGTAATCTCATTATCAGGAAGTTTTCTGACAATTTCTGAAAAAATCTTTGCATCTATAGCAATAACTCCTTTTTGAATAATGTCTCCTTCAATAATAGTCTCGATTCCTAATTCCATATCATTAGCTGTTAACTTAATAATATCTGTTGTTGCATCTATAAGAATACATTCAAGGATAGGCATTGTTGTTTTAGAAGGAACTGCTTTTGATACAATGTTAACTCCTTTTGCAAGGTTTGATTTTGTACAAATGATTTTCATGTGTATAACTCCTTTCGGGTTGCTTTGTGTATATATTTATTAAAAGTTATCCGCCGTATCCGTCTTAGGGGCTGTGGATATGTGTATAACCCTAGAAAACCCCGATTTTAACGGAATTTAAGGACAGGAAAACTGTGTTGATAAATAAAAAAGTTTACGTTGACAAGAGATGGACAACTTTTTGCGAAAAATCGGCTATTTTTTATCCACATCTTGTAAACAAGTTATCAACAGTTTATTCACGTTCTTTATACGACTTATAAACAAATCTTAAACTGGGTTAATTTTCTTTTAATAATCTCAATTGTATTGTTTAATGCTTCATTGGTCTTAATATCTTCGGTAACTTTATCTACTCCATGGCTGACGGTAGAATGGTCACGCCCTCCGAGCATAATTCCAATTGATTTTAAAGGAGTATCTGTCATTGTACGACACAAATACATTGCAATCTGCCTTGAGTTTGCAATGTTCGCATTACGTTTTCCACTTTTTAAGTCCGCAATAGAGACAGAAAAATGCTCGGAAACAACTTCTAATATTAGTTCCGGAGTGATCTGTCTGTTTTTGTTCGGTGATACAATATCTTTTAACGCCTCGGCGGCGAGCATAATATTAATCTCTTCAGTTTTTTAATTTATGAAGTGCAATCAATTTATTCAGTGAACCCTCCAGCTCACGAATGTTCGATTTTACATTGGTAGCAATATACTGCATAACTTCATTCGAGATATGATATTTCTGAAGTCCGTCTAATTCTTCTTTTTTGCGAAGAATTGCCATCCTTGTCTCATAATCAGGTGAAGAAATATCGGCAATTAATCCCCACTCGAAACGCGTTCGAAGTCTTGCTTCTAAAGTCTCAATATCTTTCGGAGGCTTATCGCTTGAGATAATAATCTGTTTACCTGATACATGTAAATGATTAAAGGTATGGAAAAATTCTTCCTGTGTACTTTCTTTTCCGATAATAAATTGAACGTCATCGATTAGCAAAACGTCGATATTACGGTATTTTTCACGAAAAGCAGTCATCGCAAGCTCGTTGCCGCCGCTTGTTTTACCACTTTTTAATGCTTCGATCAATTCATTTGTAAAAGTTTCACTTGTGACATATAAAACTTTTTTCGTCGGATCTTTTTCTAATATAAAATGTGCAATAGAATGCATCAGATGGGTCTTCCCAAGTCCAACACCTCCATATAAAAAGAGAGGATTATAAATCTCTCCCGGAGATTCTGATACAGCTAAAGAAGCAGCGTGGGCAAAATTATTGTTTCCACCAACTACAAATGTATCAAAAGTATATTTTGGATTAAGGTTCGCCTGCTCAAAAATACTGTTTTGAGTTGCATTCTTTTTATAAGTGTCATCTTGATTCTTTACATTAATATTCTGAGAATCATCAACTGTAATAAATTTTACTTCAAATTCCTGTCCGGTTATCTCTGCAATACAGACTTGAAAAGGCAGAAGATATTTTTGATTAATATAATCCACACTTGACTTTAAAGGCACAAGAATATAAACCGTAGAATCTGATACATTGTAAACTTCCAAGGGTTCAATCCAGGTCCGGAAAGAAACGTTAGAAAGTCCATATTCGATCTTCAATTTGTGGATAATCTCATCCCATTTTTCCGCTACAATATTCATTCCGTTAACTCCTAATCTTTACATTTAAGGTATACCTACTCCAGAGTATATCTCTACACTATTCTACATCAAAATAAGTAGATAAGCAATGATTAATCCATGTGGAAAACTTTTTAAACAGCGAAAAATAAGGAAAAATCGTTGAAAAGCAGAAAAATAAATTTTAAATTAACAGCTTATCCACAGGAAATCCACAAGTTATCCACAAAATGTGGAAAACTTGTGGAAAACTTTGGGGATGAAAGAGTGAGAAAATTAAGATGTGTATTAAGTTCAAAAAAATATCCAGAATCCCTTGACGTAGAGGGATTTATTGACTATAATTAAGTGCGATGTCTAAAAAAATATGTACTTATATTAATTATATATAGGTTTGAGTCAAGGAGGTGGATATCAATGAAAATGACATTCCAACCAAAAAAGAGATCTAGATCAAAAGTTCATGGATTTAGAGCAAGAATGAGCACAGCTGGTGGAAGAAAAGTTTTAGCAGCTAGAAGAGCAAAAGGAAGAAAACAGTTATCAGCGTAGGCCGCATATATGTGGCCTTTTCTTCTATGTAAAAAGTGGAGAGAGAAGAATGCATTTTTCCGAATCATTGAAAAAAAACTAAAGACTTTCAGATTGTTTATAGAAAAGGACAGTCTTATGCTAATAAGTATCTGGTGATGTATATTTATCAGAATCAGAGTGAAAGAAATCGCTTGGGCATTTCAGTGAGTAAAAAGGTTGGCAATAGTGTGGTAAGACACAGGCTGACAAGATTGATCAGAGAGAGTTATAGACTACAAGAAGATAAATTCCAGAATGGATTGGATATTGTTATTATTGCGAGAGCAGGTGCAAAAGGTAGAACATATAAAGAGATAGAGAGTGCACTGATTCATTTGGGAAAACTTCATAATATTATAGATTCACATTTGGAGATGTAAAAATTGAAAAGAATATTTATAGGACTCATTAAGTTTTATAGAAAATATTTATCCGGACTGAAAACAGCAAGTTGCTGCAAATATTTTCCGACTTGTTCCCAGTATGGACTGGAAGCAATTGAAAAATACGGTGCATTAAAGGGTGGACTGCTTACAGTGTGGAGAATTTTACGTTGTAATCCATTTGCAAAAGGCGGATATGATCCGGTGCCTTAAGAATAACATTTGGAGAGAAAATATGGGTATTGTATTGACGCAGTCTAATACTTTTATTATTGGAAGTATTGCAAAACTGCTCGGATTTATCATGAATGGAATTTTCAATGCGTTGAGTTATATTGGTATTGAGAATATTGGTCTTAGTATCATTATATTTACAGTAATTGTCTATACATTGATGATTCCGATGACGATTAAGCAGCAGAAATTTTCAAGAATGTCGGCTGTTATGAATCCGGAGATTCAGAAAATTCAGAAAAAATATAAAAATAAAAAAGATCAGGCATCTATGATGAAGATGCAGGAAGAGACGAAGCTGGTTTATGAAAAATATGGGACATCACCGACTGGCGGGTGTCTTGGTTCACTGATTCAGTTTCCTATTTTGTTTGCATTATGGCCGGTTATTCAAAATATTCCAGCATATGTAACAAGTATTAAAGATGCATACATGCCTTTGGTCAACCAGATTATGGCGACAGACGGTTACCAGAAAATCATGGAAGGGATCGGAAAAGCAAGTCCGATCATGATCAATCCTGAAACATATGATTATAGCAAAGCAAATACACTCGTTGACGTATTATACAAATTCAGACCGGGAACCTGGGATACACTTGCAGATAAATTTCCGGATTTGACAAATTTAATTGATTCTACAAAAAACAGTTTAACACATTTGAATACATTTCTTGGAATCAATATTGCAGAGACACCGGGATCTATGTTCATGACAGCAACAAAGAACTTTTCTATCGGTCTGATTATCGTTGCGCTTGCAATTCCGGTATTATCCGGACTTTCACAGTGGATCAGTGCAAAACTGATGCAGCAGGCGACATCAACAGGAAATGATGATGATAACCCGATGGCAGCGCAGATGAAGACAATGATGAATGTTATGCCGTTGATTTCTGTGTTTATGTGTTTCTCAATGCCGGCAGGTCTTGGTATCTACTGGATTGCCAGTGCGGTAGTAAGAACGATTCAGCAGCTTGTAATCAATAAATTCTTAAGCAAGAAGTCAATGGATGAGCTGATTGAAGAGAATATCAAAAAAGCTGCGAAGAAGCGTGAGAAAAAAGATGCAGTTTCCGGAAAAGAGATCAATGCGATGGCACATAAAAATGTGAAGAACATTGATGAGCCGAAGAGAAAAACAACAAGCAGCAATAATATTGATTCTTATAAGCAAAATGCAAAACCAGGAAGTTTGGCATCGAAAGCAAATATGGTAAGTGATTTTAATAAAAACAAAAAATAGGCTAAACCAAAATTCTTATTTTTAGAAAGATAAGAATGTCAAGGAGGGTTTAAGATGAATGAGATTAGAGTATCAGCAAAAAATGTAAGTGATGCAATTACAGAGGCAAGTATTCAGCTTGGAGTTACAAGCAGTGAACTAGAATATGAGGTAATCGAAAAGGGAAGTACCGGTTTTTTAGGAATCGGAAGTAAACAGGCTGTGATCAGAGCTTGGAAAAAAGTGGTGGAAGAGCCTGTTGAGGAAGTAAGAGAAGAAGTTGAAGAAGTAAAACCTTCGTTGGAACAACAAATTGAAAAGGCAAAAGAAACTGTGGAATCACACAGAGAAGTAAAAAAAGAAGTGCATGTTAAGAAAGAACATGTGAAAGAGCCTGTGAGAAAAGAAGAAAAACTTTCGGAAGTACAGGAAAGTACAAAAGAAGCTTGTGAAAAATTCTTGCATGATGTCTTAAAAACAATGGAAATGGAAGTTGAGATTACTTCAAGTATTGATCAGGATGGCGCTTTGTGTATCGAGATGCAGGGCGAGCATATGGGAATTCTCATCGGAAAACGTGGACAGACTTTAGATTCTCTTCAGTATTTGACAAACCGTGTAGCGAATAAAATGCAGGATGGTTATGTGCGTGTCAAACTAGATACAGAAAATTATCGTCAGAGAAGAAAAGAGACATTAGAAAATCTTGCAAAAAACATTGCTTACAAAGTAAAGAGAACAAAGAAACCTGTTTCATTAGAGCCTATGAATCCTTATGAAAGAAGAATTATTCATTCAGCACTTCAAGCGGATAAATATGTGTCTACACACAGTGAAGGTGAAGAACCTTATAGAAGAGTAGTAGTGACATTGGCAAGAAAATAAATGTGAATTGGGGACGGGGGTGATATCATATCATCCCCGTCCTTAGTTACACTTGGAGGAAAAAGTATGAAAACAGATACAATTGCAGCAATTGCGACAGCTATGACGAATTCAGGAATCGGAATTGTCAGAATGAGTGGTGATGAAGCATTTGAAATTATCCAGAAGATTTATAAAGGAAAAAAGAAAAATATTTTCAGGAAGAAAAAGGTTACACAATACATTATGGATATATTGTAGATGGTGAAGAGACAATTGATGAAGTGCTTGTGATGATCATGCGGGGACCACATAGCTTTACAGGTGAAGATACGGTGGAGATCAATTGTCATGGCGGTGTTTATGTGATGAAACGCATTTTGGAAACTGTGATCAAATATGGAGCGAGACCTGCCGAGCCCGGTGAATTTACAAAGCGTGCATTTTTGAATGGGAGAATGGATTTGTCTCAGGCAGAGGCGGTCATCGATGTCATTCATTCCAAAAATGAGTATGCACTGAAGAGTTCTGTGAGCCAGTTAAAAGGAACGGTTCATCAGAAGATAAAGAAAATAAGAGAGGAAATTTTGTATCACACTGCATTTATTGAGACTGCCTTAGATGATCCGGAGCATATCAGTGTGGATGGATATGGTGGAGAACTGAAGGTGGTTGTGGATAAACTACTGGAAGAACTGAAGGCATTGTTGATAAGTTCTGACAATGGACGTATTATCAAAGAAGGGATTAAGACGGTTATTGTCGGAAAACCAAATGCAGGAAAGTCCTCGCTTTTAAATGTATTGGTCGGTGAAGACCGTGCGATTGTGACAGATATTGAAGGGACAACGAGAGATGTTTTCTACCAGAATCGGCATAAAATAAAACGGAGCCTGCGACATAAAATCAAACAACTGATATGTAGAACTCTCCGCAGCAGCCGGCGCAAAGTAGCTGACCAGAGAAAGCACAACTCTTAACATTCCGGCTCCGTAAACAACAGTAATAAACGGAGTCATTGCCTGTCCCATAAACAAGATCACTTTGCTGAAATAATATTTAAAGTTCTTCTTTTCACTGCTTTGCACTAAATCTTCATCGAGATTTTCATCAATAGCATCCTCTGTTTCTACAGAATAATTTTTTACGATATTATCGTAAACATTAAATAAATGCTCTCCCAATATAATCTGATATTGTCCATTCCCATATACTACTCCAAGGACTCCCGGCAGTTTTTTTATTTCACTATCTTCCGCTATATTTCTATCATGCAAATAAAACCTCAATCGCGTCACACAATGCGTAACTGTTTTTACATTTTTTACTCCGCCGATATTGTCCATAATTTTTGCAGATAAATCCTGATAATCAATTTTTGACATAGCACATCCTCCATTCAATTCAATGTAGTTTCATATAATCGTACAACATGTAACATAAGATAAATGCAGTCCCCGTCTGTACATCGGTAATTAAATTTTTCCATAATATAATCTGCGATTTTCTTCACACACTCTATAACATTTTTATATTCTGATTTAATCTGAGTAAAAATGAAATCCATCCCTGCAACTTCCGGTACATTCTGCTTTGACAAAACAGTTTTAAACAAAAATTTTAGATGAATAACAAATCTCGAATAAGCAATGGTATCTTCATGTAAAGAGACATTCAGATAGTCTTCTACAATTTTTACAATATCCGAAACAGCCTTCATGATAATCATCATCTGATGATTCGACTTGTTCTCTGTTGCCGTAATCAAATGAAACGCTATAGCCGTTGCTTCGTCTTTTGGAAAAAGAATCTGAAATCTTTCATTAATCATTTGGACGGCAATTTCACCAATATGATATTCTTCTTTATAAAAACGCTTTACTTCCTCATTCACCAGTTTGGGTACGTGATTTCCCTGCCGGTATTGGATTAATGCAAAGTTAATATGATCCGACAGACTCATTAACAAATTTACATTAAATTTAACGTTCAACTTTTCCTGAGCATAATCAATAATTTTTTGCGAAGTTTCAATAACTTCAAATTGTATTTCCTCAAACAACGTAAGCACACCGCTGTCAACTTTGTCCAACAGCACATATGTCTTCATGATCTCAGATCTGTGAACCGCTTCATTCTTACGTTTACGAAACCCGACTCCTTTCCCTATGGCAACTACTTCCCGACCACGAAAATCTTTCGCTATCACAATATTATTATTAACAATCTTATCCACAATCAAAATTTGCCCTGTATCTTCTTTCACTATCACACCTCCTCCCTAAAACAACAAAAAAGACAAACTCTATAAATGACTGCTCACTCTTACAGTCATATTATAGAATTTGCCTTAATAACCAAGATTAAGTAACAAGCCTATGATTCCCTGTTTCGTATTTATTTTACAAAAAGAATACTACAAATCAATCTTTTCGTCAACACTTTTTTGTATTTTGAGCATTTTTTATATATTTTTTTCAACTTCTTTGTGCAAATCTACTATTCCGAAGGAAACGCCGTTTCCGGTGTTCCTCTTTCTTATTTTACTTTGACTACTTCTCGGACATGTTGCCATAACCTCCAAACCAGTTAAGTCACCTATTTTTTCAGTTACATAGGTTTTAACAACATCATACACCACCCCTCATTAGGTTCATCATCCAACAGATTATTTGCTGCCTGGGGATTTTGCAAAGTTTCTGCTATATATACTATTTTTCCTCCAAATCCCGGTAAAATAGTAGCAAAATATCTTAACTCATAATTTGTATTAGCCATTTATTTTTCTCCGAAGATTTGCAAACACTTCTTCGTGTGTATATCTTTTGTCATTCTCTGCAAAAAACCTGTCTTCTGATAATTCAAACCATAGAATTGGCTTGTCCCTCTGGTATCAGAAGTATTATAAAAATCAATCGTCTCTTTTCCCAAAAGTGTGAATGCACTTTTCCTTTATTTTGTTATCTCGATTTTATTTCATTTTGTTTTCGTAATCTTGAAGTTCATGAAATATGTCATCTATGAACACCGTATTTTCTTCGATTCTATAGAGCATAAAATATCGATGTCTTAAAAAATTAATTCTATGATAACCTAACGCTCTAAGTCTTTGGTTCTCACATAAAGACAAACTTCCTGCAACATTTTTCAAACAATTTAATGTATCTCCAAAATCGTCAAGAATATTTCCGGCTGCTGGTTCATTTTTCTTTTCAAAGAGAAGATATTGAAGAAATCTATCCAAATCTTCTTCTGCATCTGATGTAACCACAACCTTATAATCCATATTTTCCTCTCAGTTCTGAAACAACCACTTCCGCTGATTTGTGATTTCCCTTTGCTGCTGACTCTCTGGATTTCTCCAGTTTTTCTAAAATCTCCTCTTCCGTCATAGGACTATATGGACTTCGTACGATTCTTTTAATTTCAAATGGAAAACCATTATTTGCTACAGCTTGCGTTAAAAACATCCGAATTGCTGTAGTTGTATCTGTCCCAAGATCTTTAAAAAGCTGATCGGATTTCATTTTTAACTCATCATCGACTCGAATTTGTATTGTACTTGACATATTTCACACCTCCGTTTTTCTTTATTATAATGCCTAATCATTTCTAATTCAATACATTTGTAATGATATGACATTTATATTGGTTTTTATATCATATTTTAGGGGGTAAATAGTAACCCGAGAATCCCACTTTGTAAATGAACGTCCTGTTTTGATTAGATAATTTTGAAAGTCAGCGTAGCTTCGTCTAATACGACATCCCCGGTCAACTTTGCCTTACGATACCTATACGATTGAGGAATTGCGCTGCGATTCCAATAAGGGAATGACGCTGATTCCTGCTTTTGATGTGGTAGTTTCAAGAAATAAGACCGTGATTGACTTAGGTACGCTGACAGATGAATACGAACCAGAAATCACTATCCATACGACTGCTGCCGATAAAGCAACAGGTGAAAAATCAATCGTCGCTGGTAAAAGTGTGACTATTGTTGATACTGTTACTTTAGACGGTCTGAAAAAAGGTACAAATGACTGCCTATCGTGATTTTGGACGGAAGCAGAAACGAGAAGTATCGCTTGAATACTTAATATCCGAAACACCGCTTAAACCGTTCACAACGGATACCTATTTTGAGCAGTACAACCAACCGACCTTCTTTGCTGTAAAAGGGCAAGAGATTGTTGTCGCAAGTAAGCGGTTAGCCGACGCACTATTGAAATTGACCGAATAAAGACGCAATGTTTTGTTCCTGTACTTTTTCTTCGGTTATACCGACGCTCAAATCGGAAAAGAGTATGGGCGAAACAGAAGTACAGCAAATTACTGGAAATTAGCGGCACTAAAACAGCTGCGAAAAGAAATGGAGAGATTAGAACATGAGGAACAAGAAGCTGATCCCCTTTGAAGTCATTGAAAAGGCAGTCGCCGGAGAACCGGAAGCGATTGAATTTGTTTTACAACATTACAGTCCACGCATTAAATATCTGTCCAAATATCGAGGATATATTAACGACGATATTCAAGACCGTTTGAAAACACAGCTTATCAAAGCTATTCTGCAATTCCGTTTTGACAGGTAGTGAGTAGCAAAGTCAGAGAAAGCCGTCAAGGATAAACTTCACGCTTCGCGTCCTTGACGGCTTTCTCTGACTTTGCTTTGGGGCAGACAAGAGCGCAATCGGATAGACCGCTTGCGCTCTCTATGAATTATTAATTTTCTGAACGGATTATCATTTCTGTATTTTCGTTTCCTTTCGCTTCCGTTCCGATAGTTCATGGAGAGAGAAAGAATTAAGAGGGACGGAAAGGAATGGAATGGGTAATTGATTAAATCTGTAATTATTTTATCTTTACTTTATATATCTTTATTTAAATGCCATTAGCATCAATGTCTTTACAGAACCTGATAGTTCTTTCGCAGAAATTGTTCCCAATACCGGACTCTGTATCAGACTTGAATTTATCACATCTGATTTATCAACTTCTTTAATCATCCTGATTGATAATTCTTTTGTAATCCATTCATCCTCATATTGATTATCAAAATAAGTCGGAGGATGATAAATCGCTTTCTCCATATTTCCTAAATATATTTTTAACATAACGACCTCTTATTTAATCTTTGTAAGTCTCCAAATTACATATGCGCCTTTATAAACAAGCAAAACTAATATTCCAAACTATTTGCATTCAAAAGAAAATATTTCATTCCCATAATGACAAATCCCTCATCATTTCTCCAAGGTTTCTTACTTCCATTTACAATGACAACCTTCTTAAAAGAATCCGGGATATTACGCAAAGAATTGAACTCCTGAGTCTGCTTTTCTTCCGAGGTCATGTCGTATGCAACCTGAATATAATATCTTTGACTGCTTTGATTTACTACAAAATCAACCTCCAACTGCTTGCGAACACGCTTACCTTCTTTATTCCTGTCAAATACTTCCACAACACCCACATCAACATTATAGCCACGGATCAACAACTCATTATAAACAATATTCTCCATGATGTGAGTAGGCTCCTGCTGTCTGAAATTCAGTCGGGCATTTCTCAATCCCAGATCAGTAAAGTAATATTTCAAATTAGCGCCAATATGCTTTCTGCCTTTAATATCATAACGGCTAGCCTTAGAAATCAAAAAGGCTTCTGCCAGATAATCTATGTGGTTGGAGATTGTTTTGTTGGTATAGCTCATCTGACGTTCACTGGAAAATGTGTTGGCAATTTTCGTTGGATTAGTAGGTGCGCCAATTGCGGAAGCAAGCACATCAACCAAAATACCGATCTCGTCCACATTCTGAATCTTGTTTCGCTCTATAACGTCCTTCAGATATACATTAGCAAAGATGTTCTTTAGATAGTCTGCTTTCTGTCGTTCGCTCTGAAGACCTACGACCTGCGGCAGTCCACCATAAGTCATGTAATCGTCCCATGCATCGTCATAGTCTCCATTATAAACAGAATAAAACTCTGCAAAAGAGAGGGGATAGATTCTGATTTCATCACCTCTACCACGAAACTCAGTCACAATATCGCTGGAAAGGAACTTTGAGTTACTTCCAGTAACATACACATCAATATTGCTCATACGTAGCAGACTATTCAACACTTCCTCAAATCGTGGCATAAACTGTACTTCATCCAGAAGAAGATAATACTTCTTACTATCCTTCATAGCATCTTTAATGAACTTATAGCACACCTTGGGATCTCTCAATTCTTCATTTTCGATACCGTCCAATGCAATTTCAATAATGTGATCTGTATCAACACCATTTTCCAGTAAATATCTCTTAAATATGGTAAACAATAAAAATGATTTTCCGCATCTACGAATCCCAGTAATTACCTTTATCATTCCGTTATCTTTTCGCTCTATCAACTGTTGTAAGTAAGCATCTCTTTTAATTTCCATTATCTAATTCCTCATTTTTATGCATTTGCACAATTTTTAGTAATGAAATTCTACCACAGAAAAAACAGATTTTCAATATCTACTCCTATTTTATGTTCATCGACACGCTTTTATGTAATTCTATTGAATAATTTCCTGCAGAATTTTTCCACTAAAATTTCACTATTTTTCACTATTTTTCATTACTTCATTGCCTTCGCCAGATTATAATCTATATATTCCTCTTATTATATGAATTGTAAAACATTAATTCTCCATACTTCTTACCATCATTTTTTTCTGCAATTACTTGTGGAACCAATTTCCCATTTTCTCCGTTTTTGATATAAACAGCTATAATATAAGAACTTCTATCATATGTATAATTTTCTTTATCCTTACTTGTTTGAACCAAATGATAACGGTATACTCCGCCATGCTGGAACTGCAATGAAATCATCTTTTCCGCATTATTACCATCCAGTACAAAAACATGTCTGTCGTTATCAGAATCTCCCGGCATAGGAATGCCTATGTCTAATGCACGAAATTCATAAGTTCCAGTAAGATCAATTCCTTTTTCATTGCTATTTTCTTCAAAATTTTGCTTAACTGTTAACGGAACCTCTACTACATTTGATGCAGCTAAAACTTTATCAGCAGGAAAACACAAGAAGCTAAACAATAGAGCTGCTAACACAAGTATCTGTCTATTTTTCTTCATATTGCGGTTCTCCTTTTTCATCAGCATTATTTTCTAAAATTCTTCCAATTAGAAGATGTCTGCCGTTTGTACTCTCTGAAGTACAAGTAGATAGCGTTACATATCTTTCATTATCATCAAAAGATGTTTTCTTCAAACAAAACAGAAATGGGAAACCTGGCATACCCATAAAGAAGCGCTGAAACGGAAAGCGGAGGTTGAAAACCAACAGAACAATGGTACATTCCTTCCTCCGAATAATCAGAAAGTTTCAGCTTTTCTGTATGATTTTGTTTCCACGTATGGGGAGAAAAAATGGGGCGTGTCTATGTATGACAGTCAAACAGCCCTGATTGCCAACTATATCAATCCGATTATCGGAGATATGGAAGTGCAAGACATTACTACCCGCGTGGTGGATAAGTATATTCAAACACTTCAAAAGACGCCTTCTGTTTCTCGGAAGAATAGGAAAGCACGGACAGAATTTGTCACGAACTCAACGATTGAGAAAATCATCAAACTTCTACGGTGTGCTTTTAAGCAAGCTGTTCGTTGGGAATTGATTGAAAAAAATCCTTTTGACAATGTAGTCCTTCCCAAGACTGAATATAAAAAGCGCGATATTTGGGATGCTGAAACGATTCGTCTTGCTTTGGATCAGTGTACCGACAGTAAACTGTATATTGCCATGAACCTTGCTTTTGCGTGTTCTTTGCGTATGGGGGAGATTCTTGGACTAACCTGGAAAAATGTTCATATTGAGGATGAAAACATAGCAACTGATAATGCTTATATCTACATAGAAGCAGAACTGGCACGAGCGTCCAAACAGGCGATTGAGACGTTAGGAGAAAAAGACATTTACCATATCTTTACTCCGTTAATGCCGAATACCAGCACCCGGATAATCCTGAAAAAACCAAAGACAGATTCCAGCATCCGTAAGGTCTGGCTGCCTAAGACAGTTGCCTATATTCTTCGGGAATGGAAAACATCACAGGAAGAATTAAAAAGTTTTCTTGGTGATGAATATCAGGACTTCGATTTAGTGGTAGCACTGCCAAATGGCAGACCTTGTGAGAATCGGATTATTGAGAAAGAGTTTTCACTGTTGAAACAGAAAGCAGGGCTCCCAAACGTTGTATTTCACTCTTTGAGGCATTCCAGTACGACTTACAAGCTGAAACTCAACCACGGCGATTTGAAGGTCACCCAGGGCGATACAGGACATGCAGAAATAGATATGATTACGAAAGTCTATGCTCACATTCTCGACGAGGATCGCAAGATCAACGCACAGAAATTCGAGAGCGCTTTCTATGCAAATCCTGATTTGAGAAAAGTAACACCTCCGCAAGAACAGCCTCAGGCACAGACCATAGACCTTGCAGCATTGATCGAACAGCTTCAAAAATCACCGGAACTTGCAAATACACTGGCAGCACTGATTGCAGGCCAAAAAGCGGTCTGAAATCTCAAATTAGCAAGGACATCGTTTCTGTTCGTTTCCAATTAGCAAAATATAAGTTCCAACTCATAAACATACATTAACCTCCAATAAAAGAAAAATGGTTTTGTCTAAAGAGTACAGCTAAACAAAAAAAGCTGTAAACCCTTGAAAACAAAGGCTTACAGCGTTGTTTCCAGCGTCCCAGAGAGGATTTGAACCTCCGACCCCACGCTTAGGAGAGCTCCAACCTATTGTCACTCTCTGTCAATCTGAGGTAAGGTAAACCCATATGGGACACTATATAAAACTGTTTCCGATTCAATTCGAGTTATTCTGAATACCCCCTCTGTCAAGCTCTGTAAAGCTCTGAAAGTTAGCTGATTGTTTGCCCCAGCTAATAATCGGGGAATGCCTTGATATTACCATCGACATCTGTTATATGACCACCATGCTTCGTACGTTCGATCATGGTAAACAGTATTCACTTAAACTTCCTATCGAAAGCACAAGATATTTTCTTGTCTATAAATAATATAACGCATACGAGACGGTTTGTCCATGCGTTTTTGACTGGCAAATTTTATAAGCTGCTTTCATATTTTTAAACACGGACATAACCAGTAGATGGACCTGCGCCAACTTTTGCGATATACCCACTCTTAACCAGATTCGTCAAAGTCCTTTCCACGGTAATTTTGCTTATATCAGGCAAAGCTCCATGATTTCTTTCTTTGTAATTTTACCAACCTTGTTATCAATAACCGCTTTAATTCTATCTAGGCTTAGAAAGACTCCGATGCTTCAAATGCTCTACACGGCTTTCGAATTCATTGTATGCTTTCAGCATGATACCCAGATAATATTTAACAAAAGGCTCTATAGCTAGTTTTCGCACTCATGCCAGCCAGTAGAACTTGCTTGAA
>ENA-OQKD01000128-OQKD01000128.1-human-gut-metagenome-genome-assembly--contig:-NODE-128-length-21079-cov-4.784364_pt1 | contig 21079 bp, 21 predicted proteins | sample MGYA00242775_ERZ504792 | MGnify/ENA primary metagenome ERZ504792 (study PRJEB26092, sample SAMD00036401) | human gut metagenome | host: Homo sapiens | study: EMG produced TPA metagenomics assembly of...
ATGCAGGTCAATGCAATGATTCCTATTCCCTTGCTGTAATCGCCTTGAAACTCAAAGAGGTCTTTGGGCTTGACGATATTAACGATCTGCCAATTATCTATAATATCGCATGGTACGAGCAAAAAGCAGTTATCGTTCTTCTTGCTCTTTTATATCTTGGTGTGAAGAATATCCACCTTGGCCCTACACTTCCGGCATTTCTCAGCCCGAATGTTGCAAAGGTCTTGATCGAGAACTTCGGCATTGCAGGAATTGGCACTGTGGAAGAGGATATGGAGAAGTTTTTCGGTATTAACGCATAAAAAATACTCCGTCAAAAGAAATAGATCCAACAGGCATAAAGAAACCTCGGAAACCCTTATAAAATGGGCATCCGAGGTTTTCTGTCTGTTATTCGAATCTGACAACGCCTAATCATTTTGTTTTCAGACTTGCTTTCCACCATACACCTTTTCTTATTGATAAATCATCCCTTTATCCACAATCTCCCTCGCACACGCTTGTATATTGAAACGAACCCCATTCAAGTAGGGGACAAACTTATAGGATTTCAAGCAAAATATTATTCAGATAGTGTTTCTATGTCTGGCAAAGAAAATGAATTAAGTGATGCAGTTAAAGGAGCAGCAAGAGCTTATCCTGGTATTACAACACTTTATTTTTATATTAGTCAAGAATTTTCTCCAAGTTCCAAAAAAGATATTGTAAAACCGGCATATCAGACAAATATTGAAAATACTGCACAATTACTGGGGATTACAATTGAGTGGAGAGGTTTAAGTAATATCGAGGCTCAGCTTATGCAGGATAAAAGACTTACTATTTGTAGAAATGTTTTCTTTCAAGCAGATTCTGCAGTTCAGGAATGTTGTGAAAACCTTAAAAAGCATAAAGAAGATATTTTTAATCATATTGGGACACAAGTGTCGTATAATGATAAAACCATTATTCTGGAAAATAATGTGTTTAATATAAATTCTTTTTTGCAGTCTGAGAATCAGGCTTTAGTTGTAGATGGTGAGGCTGGTGCAGGAAAATCTGCACTCATTAAAAAGAGTATGGCTAGTATCGGTCAGGATACGGTTATTTTGGCATTTAGATGTACAGACATGGATGTTTCTGACGAGAGAAATTTTTTGATGACATATGGAACGCTCATAATAGATGAAGTACTAAAGGTGTACGAAGAGACTGAGAATCGTATTCTATATATTGATGCAGTTGAAAAATATTTTGTTTTAGAAAACCAGCAAACATTTGAGGATTTGCTTCAAATGTTTATTTCTGCTGGTTGGAAAATAATTCTTACCATTAGAACGGCCTATAAAGACTCATTTCATAATTTGTTGCTAAATGAAGTTTGTGTACAATCATATCATGTTAATCTTATTAGTAAGGATTTACTGTATGAACTGTCTATTACACATGGATTCGTATTGCCAAGTGATAAGAAATTGACAGATATACTTCGTGCACCATTTTATTTAAGGTTATATTTGACGCTTGATAATATTGAAGATGCAGAGTTAACGGCTTTGAATCAAGAAGCATTTGAACAAAAAATATGGGATGAAATTATTCGCAATAATAGGAAGCGTAAAAACAACTTGCCAACGAGAAGGGAAAATACGTTAGTATTCATAACGAAGGAAATATAATGGCATCACCAGCCACTACATTATCCATAATGGTGGGCTGGATCTGCATGGTCTCTTCGTTCCATTTTCCGCCGAATACCACTTTCTTCTGGTCGATCAAACCACATACTCTGTCGAAATGCTTCTGGTTGATTATTTTTACATAATCGCCATTTTCCGTCGCATTTTCGCCGTACATCTTCACGATCCATTTTTTCAGATAGCCCAAAAATTCATCCTTTACGCTGCGCTCTACCAGAATATAGTCCGGAGCAACGCAGGTCTGCCCACAGTTCAGCAGTTTACCAAATGCAATACGCTTCGCCGTCAGATTCAGCTTTGCGGATTTTTCTACAACACAAGGGCTTTTGCCGCCCAATTCTAGGGTCACAGGGGTCAAATGCTTTGCTGCCTTTGCCATCACTTCTTTGCCCACGGTCACACTGCCGGTAAAGAAGATATAATCAAATCTCTGATCCAGCAATGCCTGATTTTCCACTCTGCCTCCTTCTACCGCCAATACATATTCTTCAGGGAAACATTCTCTGAGGATTTTGCAGATGACAGCAGAGGTTGCAGGGGCATACGCAGAAGGCTTTACCACACAGCAGTTCCCTGCCGCAATCGCGCCGATCAGGGGTTCTATGGTCAGCATAAAAGGATAATTCCAGGGAGACATGATGAGTACCACTCCATAAGGCTCTCTAATGGTAAAGCTGTCACTGGAAAACTGTGCAATAGGGCTCAGCACATTTCTTTTTCTTGCCCAGCCATCTATATGCTTTAGCATATAGGACAACTCCGCCAGTGTCATGCCAATCTCACACATATAAGCTTCCGTTTTAGATTTATTCAAATCCTTCCGCAGGGCTTCATAAATTTCTTCCTCATGGGCACGAATGGTACGGCCCAAACGTTTAAGTGCTTCTTTACGGAAGGACAATGTAATGGGTTTTCCCCCTCGAAAGAACTCCCTCTGCTTCTGAATCTTTTCCTGCATCTGCTTTTCCCTCCTTTTTCTCTATAATTTTTTCATACATGATCTCCAACTCCCCAGCATCCATCAAAACAGGCACGGGATAGAGGGGATTGCCCTCGGCTGCCACGTGTTTTGCCATGGCAAGGATATCTTCTTTTCTGATTTCCTGAATCGTTTCTGGGATCTTCATATATTGATTCATATCCTTTATCCACTGGATAAAAGCCGCTGCCACTCTGCGGTCGTTGGTATGTTTTGGTACCATACCGATGCATCTTGCCAATTTTGCCAGCTTTCCATAACAGGCAGGGCCATATTCCTCTAGGAAATAAGGCAGGATGACCGCATTTGCAAGCCCATGGGGCACGCCATACTTGGCCCCCCCAGAGAATGGGCAATGGCATGGACATAGCCAAATAGGAACGGGAAAAAGCAATGCCAGCACAATAGGCAGCCTGCAGCATATTTTCTCTTGCTTTCACATTCTGTCCATCATCATAAGCCGTTTTCAGGTTTTTATAAATCAATCTGGTGGCCTGTTCTGCCATAAATCGCGTCTCTTTTGTGGTGCTTCTACCGATATACGTCTCCACCGCATGGGTCAGTGCATCCATGCCCGTTGTGGCTGTGATATTTTTGGGCAGACCTAGGGTCACGTGGTAATTCAATACCGCATATCTGGGAATCAAAGAAAAATCGTTGATGGGATATTTATGCTTTGCGCCGCTGTCTGTGATGACTGCCGCCAACGTTGTCTCGCTGCCTGTACCGGCTGTAGTGAGTACAGCGATGAGCAGAGGTAATTTCTTGCAGATGCGCAGCAATCCCTTCATTTTATGGATAGGCTTGTTGGGCTTTACGATACAAGCCCCTGTCACCTTGGCACAGTCCATGGCAGAGCCGCCGCCAAAGGCAATGATCGCCTTTGTGCCGCTTTCCAGATACAGTGTCCTGGCTTCTTCAATATTAGTAATGGTAGGGTTCGCCACCACCTTGTCATAAACCGCACAGCGAATGCCCCTTGGAATGCCCTGCAATATATCTTTTGTAATGAATCCATTTTATTCTCCTTCTTCGTCTTCTTTTTTCCTCTCTAATTTTTCATCATACCCCCATATCATTTCAGCGTCAACCCAAAACGAAAATGCTCCGCAGGAAATCTCTTTCCTACGGAGCATTCTTTACATTATATTACAAACAGAGCCACCATTCCTAGCACAACAGATGCCGCTACCAACACCTTTGCTGTCAGGAAAGATCTTTCGCTTTTGCCACAAATCTGTACCAGCAGTGCAATCACAGCAAGTGCACCAAACGCCCAGGCGATCAACTGCTCCTTAATATAATTGGTGGGATAGCTATTCGCCGTCATCCATGCGATGACCATGCCCCATACCGCCATAAAGTAAAACCACAGCCTTCTGCCCTTTTTCTCCTTTCAAAAGGACAAAAGCACCAACCCCATCACACTAATGATACTCATTACCATAAATAAAACTAACAATAAACCTAATGCCATAATACATTCCTCACTTTCTTTTACTTTTCTGTAGATCATCATAGCATAGCAGTCTAAAGAAACTTTGCCAAGCAATTCTAAAGAATTCTAAAGATGTGACCCATCAACCTCAGAAAGCGTGATCTGGATAGAAAAAATTCCTTGCTCTATGGAAACTTTCACCATCCCGCCATACAAAGCGGCGATCCGCCGGATACTTTCCAAGCCGATTTGATTGCTCTCCACCGGAACCGTGCCCGTTTTGATTCCATTCCTTTGGCAGACCCGAAGGCGTTTATCCACAGCATCGATTCGCAATTCCACAGGCTGCTCCCGATCCGCATATTTTTCCACATTAGAAGCAAGATTATCAAAGATCCGCCGCAGCTCCTGAATATCGAAAGATCCATAGAATGCGGGACAATTTTTTGTATCTACGATACAGGGAAACGTATTCTCCAGAATTTCTTCCCATTCTCCCGCAAGCTGCTCCATCAGCAGCTTGCCATCCTCAATGGTTTCTAAATCTCTGCTGCCGCTATCCAATAATCTGTCAGTCAGTGCCTTGATCTGCTGGCCTTTTCGTTGCACCAGGGCAATGTATTCCTGCACTTCCTCCTGCTCCAATGTCTCTTTCTGCCCCAAATAATCAGAATAAGATAACATCGCCGTCAGAGGGGTACGGATATCGTGGGAAAGATCACGGATCAACTGTTCCTTTTCCGCCTGCAACTCTGTTTCCAGCTGCCGCAGCCGCCGTTCCGTTTCCGAAAGGAAATTGATGCTTTCTGCCAGTTCCTTCAATTCATTGTCCCCCTCAATGGGCATGGTAAAATCCATCCGATGGGTACGCAGGGCTTTCACCCCCTGAATGATCTCCCTCAGATAAGCCATTTTCTGCCCCAAAAGAAACAAAAACAGGGCAAGAAATAAAAGCACCGCCGACAATAGGCTGAGGCTGCGGATCCCCCCCTGCAACGTCAGCAGCTGTCCTTCTGTCAGCAAAATATCATTTTCAAGGAGATAAGTCGAAGCAATGGCATTTGCCGTCAAATATAAAAAGCCAAAGAAGAATAAAGCAATTGCCGCCGTGATACATAAAAGCCCCATAATTTCTCTGGACAATTTGGGGGTATTTCTTCTTTTTTCACTGATCAACATAATACCCCCGTCCCCAAGCAGTTTTGATATATCTTGGATTTCTGGAATCATCCTCCAGTTTCTTTCTGATATTTTTGATATGCACCATGATAGCACTATCCCCCACCGCATCTTCTTCCCAAATGCTTTGGTAAATGTTTTCCAGAGAATAGATCTTCTTTTTATGGGTGACCAATAATTCCAGTATTTTAAATTCTGTATACGTTAAGACAATGACCTCTCCTTGTCGCAGCACGGATTGGCATTCCAAGTCCAAAATTAGATCCCCAAAAGGGATATGGCTCTTCTTTTCCTCCTGCGCTGGTGCCGTCCCACGGGCACTCCTGCGTAAAATCGCTTTCACCCGCATCAAAAGCTCCATATTGGAAAAGGGCTTGACAATATAATCATCTGCCCCCGCAGAAAAGCCCATAACCTTGTCCGATTCCCCGGAATAGGCTGTCAGAAAAATAATAGGAGCATTAAATTGTTTTCGGATTTCTGATCCTGCCATAAAACCGGATAGTTCCGGCATATTCACATCCAAAAGGTAAAGATCTACCTCCGCCGAAGCCAACACTAATGCTTCCTTTCCATTTTCCGCTGTACAAACTGCATAGCCTTCCCCCGTCAGCAGCAGCCGCAAAATATCCCGGATTTCCTTCTCGTCATCTGCAATCAAAATGCAGATCTTTCCATTCTTCATTTCTGCACCCCTTTCTGATTTTTCTATATTATACAAAATCTCACTTCCGTTTTCCAGCAAAAAGAACCGATTATCTCTTGGGTAGGTCAGATTAGCTCTTGGAGAACTAAGATTAACGTTTAGGTAACCGAAAACAGCGGAAAAATCAGGGTTTATCCGAAGATTTGTTGCAGATGCGTTACAAATCACAAACGTCTTAGCACGATTGAGGACATCTCTCTCACTTCCGGGTGCCACTTGGCATCCGGAAATTTTATTCAAACTGTATCTTGCTTGTTAATTTTCCTATGCTATCAAACATATTTGTTATCTCCTTGGGTGTTTCTGTTTCTAAGCTATCAACGGAACAACAGTCCCAGATAGTAGCCAAATGGCAGATGTAGCCAATTTGTAGCCAATAAAAAGAAAAATCTCTGGAAAACCTTATAAATCAAGGCTTTCCAGAGATATAGCAACTATTCTTACTCATTCATTGTCAACAAAAGCGGAAAACATAGTTAAAGAATGTGCTGGAATTACTGCGGTTTGTCATGCCAATAGTAATGATACAAAAATATTGAATTCAATAGGTGAAACTATTTTGTCAGGAATAAATTTGTGGGATTTGCATGAAATGATAAAGGAGGTATTTTGATGGGAAATTTGTTAGTGTTTTCGGAAAATGATATGTTAGGACATGTAACACATGTTGATACAGAGCAGATTATTATTGAAATTGAAAATAGTAATCTGATGAACAAGATTTGTGTAGGAAATCTCGTGGCGATAGAAACATCAAAGCAACATGAAAATTTAATTGCACTCATTGACAAAGTGACTCGAAAGTATATGGAGACTTATATGGACGAAGATAATGAAATTGATGAGATGATGGCATCGTCCACTGATTACATTAAAGTAAGTGTAATAGGTACATATTATTCTGTATACGGTTCTGTACATGATTTGTTTAAAAGAGGTGTTGAAACTTTTCCGCAAATTGAAAGTAAATGTTATGAGATTATAGGTCAGAACCTTCAAAATTTTATGAATATTTTGGGGAAAGATATTGATACAGATAAACGATTGAAAATTGGTTCTTTTATGATGGATACAAGTGCAGAAGCAGTACTTGATGGCAACAAGTTTTTTCAGCGACATGCAGCTGTTTTGGGAAGTACAGGATCGGGAAAAAGTTGGTGTGTGGCAAATATATTAGAAAAAGCAAGTAAATTGAAATATACTAATATTATTGTGTTTGATATGCATGGAGAATATAAAAGTTTAACGGAGAGGACAGATGCAATTGCACAATCTTTTAAGATTGCAGGTCCTGGGGATTTGGAAACGTCGAACGACGATGCTTTGTTCTTGCCATATTGGTTACTTAACCGAGAAGAACTCTTATCAATGATTTTAGATAGAAGTGATTCAAATGCTCCGAATCAGGCATCTCGATTTACGTTGCACATTCGCAGTTTAAAAGAAGCAACGTTGACTAGAGAAGGAAAGACAGATACATTGAAAACATTTACTGTTGATTCGCCGATTCCATTTTTAATGACAGATTTATTAGAGTTGTTAAAAGATGATGATACTAGAAAAGGTATGGGGAAAAATGGTCCGATTAAAGGAGAATGGGAAGGTAAATTAACACGATTCATTTCTAGATTGGAAACTAAGATTGCAGATAAAACTTATGGATTTATGTTTCAACCAACGGATGAGATTCAAATGTATAATTGGTTGGCAAATTTGGCTTGTCGCTTGTTAGGCTATCAGAGTGGTCAAAAAGGGATTAAGATAATTGATTTCTCAGAAGTTCCATCTGATGTTCTACCTGTTGTAACAGGAACGTTGGCGAGATTATTATATGATATTCAGTTTTGGATGAATGAACAAAACGAACACCGTTTACACTTGTTTGTGACGAAGCACATTTGTATTTACCTATAAAGGAGGATGCTGATGCGGTTCAAAAGCAAGCATTATATAATTTTGAGCGAATAGCAAAGGAAGGAAGAAAGTATGGGGTATCGATTTTGGCAGTTAGCCAACGACCAGCAGATGTTAGTAAAACTATATTAAGTCAATGCAATAATTTTGTGGTTTTGAGATTGACTAATGAAAGAGATAAAGGTGTAATTAAAAATCTGCTACCAGATTCATTGAAAAGTACAATAGAATTCTTGCCTTTGCTTGATGTGGGAGAAGCATTAGTGGTAGGAGATGCTATATTATTACCTAGTAAAATAGTATTAGATAAACCGTTAGATACACATAGACCAATTAGTGCAACAAAGGATTTTTGGGATGAATGGGATAATAATGAACCTGATAATGATGCAATTAATGAAGCGATAGAAGCATTACGAAAACAATGTAGAGGATAAGGAGAATAAAAAATATGATTGATTTACACGATAGTCATGGTAGACATATAGCAAATTTTGTGAGTGGACAATTGCATGATGTTCAGGGGAGAAACATTGGTCATTATTTGGAGAATGAAGGTATTTTTATTAATATGCAGGGATATTATTTAGGAGAAATAGTAGATAAAAGGAGATTACTTTATAATAATAATTCAGCTTATAAATCGATATGTTATGGTGTATATGGAAACTATGGGAACATTGGTAATTATGGAAATTATGGGAATATAGGAACTTGTTTTTATGCTGGATATTCAGATGTAAAGATTTTAATATGTATATTAGTAAGAGCTACTGTCTTAATGATGGTAGCTTTTATAGTAAAACAGAATTTTCTGTTTACGAATCTTTATTTTGATATATAATATAGATGTAACAGAAAATAAGTTTAATACAGAGAGGTAACACTATGAAGATAGCAGCCTATTGTCGTGTTTCCACAGATAAAGCCGACCAGCTTAACAGCTTAGAGGCACAAAGGAATTTTTTTCCGAATACACTCAGCGTACAGGAGATGTCTTAATAAAATTATATGCAGATGAAGGTATTTCCGGAACGAAAATCAAAAATCGCAAGGAATTTCTTCGCATGATGTCCGATGCGGAAAAAGGAATGTTTGATATGGTTGTTGTAAAGGATATTTCTCGCTTTGCCAGAAATACCGTAGATCTTTTACAGAATGTTCGCAAGTTGAAAGCGTTAGGTATTGAAACACAGTTCCTTACAGCGAATATGACAAGTATGGGAAATAGTGAGTTTGTTCTCACCATCTTTGGAGCATTGGCTCAGGAAGAAAGTGCCAATACATCTAAGCGAGTGAAATTTGGAAAGAAACTAAACGCAGAAAAAGGACGAGTTCCGAACATTGTATACGGATACGATAAAACAATCGGAGATTATTTCAATCTTGAGATCAACAAAGAAGAATCGAAGGTTGTAAAGCAAATTTATAAGTGGTATACAGAAGAAGGTTACGGTGCTGCCAAGATTTCTAATATGCTGAATGAAAAGGGATATCGGACAAAGAGAAATTGCAAATGGAGCCAGAATGCTATCTGCCGAATTTTGACCAATGAGATTTATACGGGGAAGATTATCAATGGAAAGCAGGAAATTAGTGATTTTCTGACTGGTCAGAGAAGGGAGAAGGATGAGACGGAATGGCTTGTTGTGGAACGTCCAGAACTTCGTATTATTGAAGGTGAGATGTTTGAAAAAGCACAGGAAATTCTTCGTGGAAGAAACGATGCATTCAATCTGAATCATGAGCGACAAAGTAACAAATATTTGTTTTCTACATTGATTAAATGTAAAGAATGTGGCTGGTCTTTCCGAAGAACAGTTCGTACCTACAAAAATACGTATGTGCGTTGGGTTTGCTCTGGAAGAAATGGGAAAGGAGCAGATAGCTGTCCAAATAAAACGGTTGTAGATGAAGAAGAATTGATTCAGATTTTACAGGAATATTTTAATCGGGTTCTTCAGCAAAAAAATAAAGTAATTGACTATGTTGTGAAAGAATTCCAAAGAGTGTACAAAGCAAAAGATGAAAATGCAGAGTACGAGAAGGAATTGAATTTGCAGATTGCCAGATTACAGAGAGTGCGACAGAAATATATGGATATGTATACCGATGATTTGATTTCCAGAGAAGAATTGAATGATAAGTTAGGGGGTACTCGCCAAGAACTGGATCGTCTGGAAAATGAATTGAAAATGGTATCCAGTAATTTGACAAAAGGAGATCAGATGGAAAAAATCTTAAATGATACCTTTAAGCAGATTGAGGATATTACAGATGTTCATGAGATGACCAATGTACAGTTAAAGAGACTGATTAAGAAAATAGAAGTAGACAAAGATGGAAATGTGGATATTTACCTTCGTTTACTAGGTGATTTGGGATTAAATGAAAGCATTTTAGTGGAAGACGAATGTGAAAATAAAACAGCTCTAAATAGTAACGACCAAACACAAGGATGTGACAGAAAGATTACTTCAGGTTCGACCGGTACTGGCGGCAAAGGCGCGAAAAGTGTTGGATATGAACAAATCAGAGCGTCACATACGCGGTGGACTGGCTACAAAGGAAAAATATTTACACCAGCATGAGAAGAACAAGAGCTGACATAGGAATGTGTGCTATAATAAGGAAGAAAGTCAGCAGGTATGCTGAGAATAAAAAGTAAGATACAGGAGAAGCTAATTGAGACAAGGAAAAAACGGGCAAATACGAGGCACCCTGAAACGCAGATTAATGACAAATTTTCTTTTGACAGCATTGATTCCGGTTTTGATCTTTGCAATTATCTCGCAGATCAATATACAGCAGCGATTAAAAGAAAATCTATCAGACCGAATAAAGAGTAATCTGGATACGGCAGAGAAAAATCTGGAGATGGTTCTGGATAAGTACGAGACAATCTTATATGATTTCAGCACGGATGAAGATGTTCTGGAAATTGTGAGAGAATTGAACGAGAACCGGGGCGATCGTGAGAGGAACAGCACCAGTCTCAGGAAAAAACTGAGTCATATCTGCAATCAGTTTACCGGAGTGGAGGGAATCACGATACAGTTAAAGACAGGAGAGATCATATATTATGAGAGTCTTTCGTCATTTTCTGGAAGTGAGACGTGGGCAGATAAGGTTGAGATTCCGAAAATAGAACGGGGGGCTGTTTATTTCGGAGATGGAAAGCCAGTGAAGATTGCTGACAAGAATCATTATATGTTTTATATTGCAAGAAATATTACAGACTATCGTATTATCGAGAATTTTCAGGGAACGGTCGTATTAAGTGTCAATGAGGAGAGAATTCGCAGAGCAATTGCATCGGATATTGGTTCCAGAGAATATCTGCTGAGCGACGATGTGATTGTGAGTGCGCCTGATCCAAAGAAGATCGGGAAGAAGCTCAGTGAGATACAGGATTCCGAAAATTACCAGTATACGACAGCAGATCATGAAATCAGCGGATTTGCAATCTGCAATGAGCAGCCACTTGCGTATTACTGGAAAATGTCCGTCAGTCAATGGATTTATCTGTTTATCATTATCAGCATGACGATCGTGATCATGTTCATATTGCTTCATTTTTTCAGCAGACCATACATTCAGGCGGTAGAATCAATTACCGGCGTAATGAGTTGTGTAGAACAGGGTGAGTTTGATCATCAGGTGAGAGTGAACCCGCATCTGCCTATGGAGATACAACAGATCAGTTCAGGATTTAATGAGATGGTTGCACATCTGGAGATGTTGATCGCAAAAGTAAAACAGGCGGTTCTGGATCAGAAGAATGCAGAATTGTCAGCACTGGAGGCACAGATCGATCCTCATTTTCTCTATAATACGCTGGATACGATCAACTGGAAGGCGATTGAAAATGAGCAGTATGAGATTAGTGGAATGGTTGGTGCACTTGCGGACATTCTGCGTTATACAGTGAAAAATGCAGGAGGAACAGCGAGTATCAGCGAAGAAATTGCCTGGCTGAAGCAATATATTATGCTGCAGAGTGCAAAATTCGGAAAGCGTCTGGATGTAAAGATTTATATGCCGGAAGATGTGAAGGAATGCAGAATCCACAAATTGCTTTTACAGCCGTTTGTGGAGAATACGATCAAATATGCGTTTGCAGATCAGGAAGAGTGTGCTTTGAATATCCGCATGAAGAAAAGCGGAGAACAGCTGCATATTCTGATCCAGGACAATGGACAGGGAATGGATCCGGACATGGTAGCCAAACTTAATCAGGACGAGTGCGAGATGGAAGGACATCTTGGAATTGCAAATGTAAGAAAGCGCCTGAAATTGTATTATGGGGGACAGGCAGCATTATATTTTGAAAGTGAAGTTGGAAACTATACAAAAGTACACTTATTTATACCGATAGAGGAGGAAACTACATGCGTATTGTAGTGGTTGAGGATGAAGCGCCGATTCGTGAAGGAATGGCAAAGCTTCTAAGCAAGATCAATCCGGAATATGAGCTGGTAGGAAAAGCGGCGGATGGGGAAGCCGGCTATCAGCTGATTCGTGAACTGAATCCGGATCTGGTCATTATGGATATTCGGATGCCCAAAATGGATGGGATTGCCATGATGAAGAAATTGCGGGAGGAAAATATAAAATGTAAAGCCATTATCCTTTCGGCATATTCGGAATTTCAGTATGCCCAAAAGGCGATTGAACTCAAAGCAGACAGCTATCTGCTGAAGCCGATTAAGATTCCGGAATTGAAAAGTGCCTTAAAACAGGCAGAGAGAGAAATCTCAGAGGATCAGGGGACAGAGCAGATTTTTTCCGTGGAAAATATTATGTTGGCCTGTATGCATGGTCAGGTGCGCCAGAATTCACAATTAAATAAAACAATGCAGCAAAAATACGGTGTTTCTCTGGAAGAACCGGCAGAACTTTTTGGTGTGTGGCTAGGGGACAGTTACAGAAAACAGAAGTCGTTGACCAGGCAGATTTTGGAAACGGTGGGGGATCACGCTATACATTATAAGTCCTGCATTTTGGAATCCGACAGCTGGCAGCTGTTGACGATGGTGATTTATCAGGTGAAAGACGGAGCGTCCCAGAAAGAGCGATTTGAAAAGTCCGTTGTCCCAATGGTTTGCAGTCAGCTGGAAACTCCGGTGGTCTGCTTCTGGAAAACGGTAGAACGGCTGTTGGATATGCCGTCTGCATTGCAGGAAATCCGTGTACAGAGAGAATGGAATCTGATGTTTCCGAAAGGAACACTGATCACCAACGAGTTGATCGAGCAGCAGCATCCGGTACCGTTAAAATATCCTGTGGAATTGGAAGAAAAGGCAAAACAGGCGGTTTTACAGGAGACAAAAAGGATTAAAAAAACTGTTTACTGGGAACTGGCGAACTGCTATCAAGAAGAGTTTCATACACCGACAGATATCAAACAGGCGATCATTCATTTGAGCCTGGCTGTATTCGGAATCTATAAGGCAAAAGTTTCGGTTGAACTGGATCTGGAAGTGCAGAATATCCTGCAGGAAATTACAGTAGCAGTGAGCTGGAATCAGCTGGAAGCTGCATTGAAAGCCTTTTTCGGTTTGTTTGAGTTTGAGACGGAAGAGGAAGGCGAGGAGACAAGTGTTCTGGTAAAACAGGCGAAAAAGCTGATCCGCAAATATTATGATCAGGGGATTACACTGGAGGAGATTGCGAATAAGCTTTATGTATCGGAAGAATATTTAAGCGCACAGTTTAAAAAAGAAACCGGAAGTACTTTTACCGAGACAATCCGCAAATACAGGATAGAGAAGGTAAAGGAGCTGCTTTTAAATACACATTTGAAACTGAATCAGATTGCGGAGCTTGCCGGATATTCAGATCCGAAATATATGAGTAAGGTATTTAAAGAGGAAGTTGGGATGCTTCCAAATGACTTCAGAAAATCGGTTCATTAAAAAAATCTCCCTTTTTAAGATATTTCACCCTGTTTCTTTTGACAGAATGTGATAACCTCGTAAGAGTGAAACATGGAAGGCATCATAGGAAGACATCAGTATAGATAGAAGAGGAGTATTTATGATGAGCGAAATGTTAGTTAGCTTTAAAAACCCCGAGGAAATTCTAAATTTTGTAAATACAGTGGCAAAGTATCCATATGATATGGATATGAAGAGAGGAAGATTTGTGGTAGATGCAAAATCTATTTTAGGAATCATGAATCTCGGGCTGAACAACGTGATATCACTGCAGGTTTACGGTGATCATTGCGAAGAACTGAAAAAGGAAATCTCCCGTTACGCTGCCTAGCGGCAGCCCTCCTAAATATGATGTTAGATGAAAATCTGACTCCAAATTCCCCAAACTAAGCAAACCTAAGGGAGAGAATTCCAAAGGCCGATGTACGAAAGTGCATTGGCCTTTTCAGTATACAAAGAAATAGAAAATAGAAGAAATGAGGATAGAGAAATATTTTTCAACACTTTTGTCCGGTTATCCGTCTTATAAGTGAAAGGCAAAAGAAAGGATCGCAAGGTATGATAGAGGAACTGTATAAGAAATATTATGAGGAATTGATCAATTGGTGCCATAGTATGACAGGAAACCTGTATACCGCGGAGGAACTGGTGCATGAAGCTTTCTTGCGCGCAATGCTTCATGAGGATACCTTATCCACACTGAAAGAACAGCAAAGTCGCTCATGGTTATATCGAACTGTTAAAAATTTATATGTAGATCGGCTCAGACATGGCAAGAAGGAAATCATCTCGGATGAGTTTTCGCAGCTACAAATAGATTCTGAAGAACTGGTTCGATTAGAATGGGAGAAGCTGCTGGAAACTTTACCGGATCTGGAAGGAGTAATTTTTTCGTTACGTTACCTGGAAGGGTATAATTCCAAACAAATTGGAGATATCCTTTTGCTTTCACCAGGAACGGTCCGATCCAAACTTTCTTCTGCACGTCAACATTTAAAAAGAATTTTAGGAGGGAACAAATATGTTTGATAAGAAAAACTATGTATTAAATTGTGATATCTGTGATGCCAGAAAAATGAAAGAAGAAGATTACAACAACTATAAAAACATGATAATCAATGCAGATATTGTTATCGTCAGTACTTCCAGTAAAAGTATTTTAAATCGTCTTCCTGTCACGATAAATCAAGATTATACAATAGAAATTGCAGATGATGTTGAGACAGAGTTAAAAGTAATCAATGGATCGTATGAAATAACAGATTCTATGGTTGTTCAGGAACATACATTGTTAATCGTAAATGGAGCCCTCAATATACATTCAGGTACAAAAGAAATTTTAGAGAAATATGAGAAAATTCATGTGAACGGTTCTGTTCGATGTGCGGAAAGTATTTCGGGTTATCTGACAAAATTATCCGCAAGTAATTCCGTTTCGATCTATCCGGATGACTGTATGATATTAAATGACACATTCATTGTAGATAAATATTTCCCTTTGAGAGCAAAAGAAGACAACAAATATTATGTAAAAGACAAAGTAATTATTCAGGATAAATCGGTAGATATGCAAAAGCTAGTCGAAAAAAATGTCCGGTTTGTTACAGAACAGTTGATCATTCCGGAAGAAATGGTGGAATCGTGTATCGAGCTATTTGATGAAAAAGTGAATTTTGTAGTCATCCCTGCAGGAATGGCACTTCATTATGGAGATGCAGTTTTAAATGAAGAATTACTGAAGAAAGAGGGAGACAGCATTTATGTGTACGGAAATCTAAAAGTACCGGAAGATGTCAAATTAGATACATTAGATGAGTGGATTTCAAAACTCATGGTAAAGGAAACGGTAGTTTTGATGAAAAATCAAGAAGCGTCATTTAAAAAGTTAAATGTGGACTATCAGAGACTTGAATTTGAATGGGAGGGCAGAATCATTGAAAATAAGCCTAATATTAGCATAGATAAAATATTGCTTGAAAATTCTTCAGATCAAGTTCTTGTAAGAAATATAGCCACTGTAAAGATTGCACAAGATGTAACGCCGGAATTGATATTAAATTACCTCAGGATTCAAAACTGCGCACAGGTATTGTGTAATGAAGAACAGAAAAGTGTGATTGTAGCCATTTCGCAAAATGTAGCGCAACTTGGAGAAGCTGATGGAGAAGAGCTGCCTGGTAAGAATATCGGAATTCAGGATCTGCTCTTTGCGAAAGTGATCAATGCAGACAGCTATATCCTTTGATCAGACAGATTAGAATTAGAGTATTTGAAAGTAAAACTGGTGAAACTACAAGAAAAGAAACTTGTAAATTCAGAAGTGCTACATTATAATAAAAATACTAGGATAAACATTAGGAGGAAACATTTGTGAAAAACGAATTAGTAATCGTACTCGATTTTGGCGGGCAGTACAATCAGCTGGTTGCAAGACGCGTTCGAGAATGCAATGTATATTGTGAGATTTATTCTTACAAAACAGACCTTCAGAAGATCAAGGATATGAATCCAAAAGGAATCATTCTGACAGGTGGTCCGAACAGTTGCTATGAGGCAGACTCCCCGACCTATACAAAAGAATTGTTTGAACTTGGAATCCCTGTATTGGGACTGTGTTATGGAGCCCAGCTGATGATGCATGTACTTGGTGGTGAAGTAAAACGTGCAGATGTCAGAGAATATGGAAAAACTGAGGTGTTGATCGATAAAGCCTCTTCAAAAGTATTTGAAGGCGTGTCAGCATCTACAATCTGCTGGATGAGTCATTTTGATTATATTGCGCAGATCGCACCGGGATTTGAGATTACAGCACATACGGCAGACTGTCCGGTAGCAGCCGCAGAGAATGCAGAAAAACAGCTGTATGCGATCCAGTTCCATCCGGAAGTACTTCATACAGTACAGGGAAAAGAGATGCTCAGCAATTTCGTGAGAAATGTGTGCGGATGTGCCGGCGACTGGAAGATGGATGAGTTTGTGAAAAACTCAATCAAAGAGATTCGTGCAAAAGTAGGCGACGGAAAAGTATTGTGTGCACTTTCCGGCGGTGTGGATTCTTCCGTGGCAGCAGTTATGCTTTCCAAGGCAATCGGAAACCAGCTTACCTGTGTATTCGTAGACCATGGACTTCTTCGTAAAAACGAGGGAGATGAGGTAGAAGTAATCTTCGGACCGGAAGGTGACTATGACCTGAACTTTATCCGGGTGAACGCACAGCAGAGATTTTATGAGAAACTTGCAGGAGTGACAGAGCCGGAGCAGAAGAGAAAAATCATCGGAGAAGAATTCATCCGTGTATTCGAGGAAGAAGCGAAAAAGATTGGAACGGTTGATTTCCTGGTACAGGGAACCATTTATCCGGACGTAGTAGAAAGTGGTCTCGGCGGTGAATCCGCAGTGATTAAGTCTCACCATAACGTAGGAGGACTCCCGGATTACGTAGATTTCAAAGAAATTATTGAGCCGCTTCGTGATTTGTTCAAGGATGAAGTAAGAAAAGCAGGTCTGGAGCTCGGACTTCCGGAGCGTCTGGTGTTCAGACAGCCGTTCCCGGGACCGGGACTTGGAATCCGTATTATCGGAGAAGTAACAGAAGAAAAAGTAAAAATCGTTCAGGATGCAGATGCTATTTACCGTGAAGAGATGGACGCAGCAGGCATGAACAAGACAGTCGGACAGTATTTTGCTGCATTGACAAACATGAGAAGCGTTGGAGTTATGGGGGATGAAAGAACCTATGATTACGCAGTTGCACTTCGCGCAGTCAATACGATTGACTTTATGACAGCAGAGTCAGCAGAGATCCCATGGGAAGTACTGCATAAGGTAACAAGCAGAATTGTCAATGAAGTAAATCATGTGAATCGCGTAGTGTATGATCTGACGGGAAAACCACCGGGAACAATAGAGTTTGAATAATGGACAGAAAACCTCGGATGCCCATTTTACAAGGGTTTCCGAGGTTTCCTTATGCCTGTTGGCTCTACTTTAGCTCTAATTTATAAAAATAGAATCAATTGTAGATGATATATTCACATGTAAGTTCATCATGATCTGCACCACGAGTATCATCTTTGATACTAATAATTTTTGTCCCAGCATAATTCCCGTGCTCATTTTTCCAGATAATAATGTCGCCAATTTGAGGAGTACGGCAACGAGAAGAAAAATCACAAGGATAATTAAGGGCATCTTGTAATTCGGCAGGGGCTTTGATTCTAGCTATTGCTATAATGCCAGTTCCGTCTTTATATGCATATATTGATGTATTACTTGCCTTACTCCATTTTGTTACAAAAGTGTTTTTGTCGTACCCAATTGTAAATTCACCGTTATTATTTGAATAATCGAAGGTAAACTGACCTGATTTCTTAGGATTGCTATATCTAGTGGAAGTTATTATTTGGAGACCTTCAGTAGTGTCAGTAAATAGAGCTTTGATTTCGTCTTCTGAAATCGTGTGTGTTTCTAAATAGTTTGAGATTTCGTTTTCAATATCAACATTATTGTTTAAGAATCCATCTCTGCGTACCCAACCAATTGCTGGAAAATCTCTAATGCATTTGTTTATGGACGTGGCTACATTAGCTTTGAGTTGGTCAATGTTAGTGTGAAAATTAACCATTCGGCTGTCGCATACTTTTTTTCGGAATGCGGCAAGTTTTTTCTTACCGAGATCTGTTTGTTCACTTTTTCCATTTGGTATTAACGAGGAATCTTCAAAAACAAAACTCATAATAGGTATGTTTTTTTGGCATGCATAATCAAACTCTTTTTCGGTAAATCCAATACCGTCTTTATCAAGAGTACCATAGCGTCCAGCCAAAATTAAGATATAATAATCACAATCATCAAGCATTTTTTTTATATATTCCATTTGGGACATTCCACTTGCTGGAAATTGTTCCATTCCAACAGGGATGCAATCATTGTCCAAAAGGCATTGTGTAACAGCCATACGTTCTTCTTTTAAATCAGCATATGTTGAGCTGATAAATACTTGATATTTCTTCTTCATTTTAAGTCACCTCTTTGGTAATTTTATTGTGGAAATACTTTTACAGTAATCCGTTTCACTCCTTTTCTGACTACTCTATTATCATCAACAAGACAGTTTTTAACATCCTCTATGGGAATATCTGCTCCTTGCTTGGCTTTCAGATAGGTGCAAAGTTTCTGATTGATTGCGGCATTCTGAAAAGATAATTTTATAGTAGAAGGGATAAATTCTCCGTTTTCATCTTTTTCTGCTTCAAATCTCATATCTACTTGCTCATCCAGTTTAAACAGTAAAGAAAGCACATCCGATACAGTTTCTATATCAAAATCCATGAACAGGTTAATGCTAATGCCAAGGGCGTTTGTGATTTTCAGTAATTGATCCGGCTTTGGATTGCGAATACCATATTCATACTTTTTGATAGTAGCCGGATTTATGCCGGAAAGATTCCCCAACATTTCTTGTGAGATTCCACGTATATTCCGATAATATTTGATTTTTTCTCCGACAGTCATAGCGTCTCTCCTTTTTGTGTTTTGTGTCTATAGAGATAGTTTAGCACATCGGGACACATTTGTGTATAAAAAATCATGAAAAATACTTGACGAACACAAATGTGTACTATATAATACAAATCACAAGGAACACAAAAGTGTACTGAAATTAAAGCGGAAAGGAGAAATGAATATGGAGAATACGATGAAAATGTATATTACCGCAGATGAAGTTGCTGAATTACTCGGAGTATCCAGGGGGTATGCCTATAAAGTTATTCGAGGACTGAATGATGAGTTGAAAGATAAGGGATTTCGAGTGATTTCGGGGAAAGTGCCAAGAAAGTATTTCAGGAAAATTTATGGAATGATTGTTTAGAAGAAAGGGGATGAAGATATGCCGGCAACAAGAGACGGGAAATTATGGCGCAGTCAATTTTACTACAAAGACTGGCAGGGAGTACGCCGAAAAAAGAACAAACGAGGTTTTAAAACAAAGGGAGAAGCGGATGAATGGGAAAGAAATTTTCTCCAACAACAGCAGAAGAATCTGGATATCAGTTTTGAAAACTTCGTAGAAATTTATTTTGCAGATATGGAGAACCGCTTGCGAGAAAGCACGATTATTAATAAGCGATATGTGTTTGATTTGAAAGTAACTCCGTATTTCAAACACAAGAAAATGTGTGAAATTCAAACTTCAGATATCAGAGCATGGCAAAATGAGTTGATTAAAAAGGGATATGCTCCAACTTATTTGAAAAGCATTAACAATCAGTTGGCAGCGCTTTTTAATTATGCTGTACGCTATTATGATTTGCGAGATAATCCTTGCAGAAAAGCGGGAAGTATCGGAAAGAGTAAGGCTGATGAAGTGGATTTTTGGACAAAACAGGAGTTCAAAGAGTTCTTGCCATCTATGGATAGTAAGCCTGAAGCAAGAATGGCGTTCCTGCTCTTATATTGGACTGGTATGAGAATTGGAGAATTGCTTGCTTTAACTTATGAAGATATAGACTTAGAAAAACGTTGTATCACGATTAACAAGTCATATCAGCGTTTGAACGGTAAGGATATGATCACGCCGCCGAAGACTCCGAAAAGCAATCGAAAGATAACAATTCCGCCATTTTTAGCGGAAGAATTAAAAGAATATTGCAGTATGTTGTATGGGATAACGGCAAATGAAAGAATGTTCCGATTTACAAAATCATTCATGGAACATGAAATGGTTCGGGGTATAAAAGCAACAGGTGTTAGACGTATCCGTCTGCATGATTTAAGACATTCTCATGCGTCATTACTGGTTGAAATGGGATTTCAGCCATTGGCGATCGCAGAACGGTTGGGACATGAAAAGATCGAGACTACCTTAAACACCTATTCCCATTTGTATCCCAATAAACAAGCAGAACTGGCAGAGAATACAACGAAGAACTAAGGGCATGGAAAAATCAGCAGGAAGGCAGACAGCAGCCAAAACGGTCAGTCAAGAAAAAATCTATGGATAGAGAACGATAAGAAGGGTGGAAAATGTCTTAGAAGGGGTTAGAAGAATGAACAATATACAGGCGTATGTGAAGGAGATTGTGGAGAAAGAGATTATTTACCAATAAGGAAAGTATTGATGTTAGAATATAAATAGTACAAAATAAACATGACCATTTTCGATAAATAGTATATGATAGTCATAGATCAAGGAGGAGAATGGTTATGGCAAAAGGTACAAAATATTCCCAACAGTTTAAAGAG
>ENA-OQKD01000129-OQKD01000129.1-human-gut-metagenome-genome-assembly--contig:-NODE-129-length-21072-cov-2.414753_pt1 | contig 21072 bp, 24 predicted proteins | sample MGYA00242775_ERZ504792 | MGnify/ENA primary metagenome ERZ504792 (study PRJEB26092, sample SAMD00036401) | human gut metagenome | host: Homo sapiens | study: EMG produced TPA metagenomics assembly of...
TAGTGACAGCAGATGCATTTGGCCTGTGCCTGAAATCAGGAAATGCTGTGAGTTTTAGAGGCGGCAGTGATTGAGTTTTTTCCAACAAGGCGATTGTGAGTGTACTTCGAAAAGCACTTAACGCCACACAGATTGAGGAGATGCAGTATCCTGATTGAAATACGGATCGTGCAGTGGCACAGGAGATGATGCGGATGAACACATATATTGATGTGCTCATTCCGAGAGGTGGAGCAGGATTGATCCAAACCGTTGTAAAGAACAGTACAGTTCCGGTTATTGAGACAGGCACGGGCAACTGTCATATATATGTAGATGCGTTTGCAGATCTTCAGATGGCAGTGGAAATCATTGACAACGCCAAGACACAGCGCCTTGGTGTATGCAATGCATGTGAGTCGTTGGTAATCCATGAAGATGTGGCGTGTCAGGTCATTCCGATGATCTGTGACAGGCTGACACAAAAGGGGGTTACAATTCGAGGAGATCAAACTTCGATGGCGATAGACGAAAGAATTACAACAGCATCGGACGATGACTGGGGGACGGAATATCTAGATAAGATGATTTCTCTGAAAGTCGTCTCTTCCATGGATGAAGCAATCACCCATATCAATACGTATAATACTGGGCATTCGGAATCTATTATTACAGAGAATTATCGAAATGCACTGAAATTTCAGGATGAGATAGATGCAGCGGCAGTGTATGTGAATGCTTCGACGAGATTTACCGATGGATTTGAATTCGGGTTTGGAGCCGAGATTGGAATCAGTACACAGAAACTTCATGCGAGAGGTCCGATGGGATTGGATGCCCTTACGACAACCAAATATATTATTTTCGGAGATGGTCAGATTCGATAAAATGAAAAGAAATACTTGCATAATATACAAAAATGATGTATACTTATGCAAGTATTTCTTTTATGTATCGTAAAACGTTACTTTGGTAACGTGAGAAAGGTTTGTGTTGCATTTTGCGATGCAAGTGTTAAAATTAGAAAAAAGGCAGAAAGGATGTTGGTTGTATGATCAAAGTGGGAATTATTGGTGCCACCGGCTATGCGGGGGGAGAACTTGTCCGTATTTTAATGGGACATAAACATGCAGAAATCAAGTGGTATGGCTCCAGGAGTTATATTGATAAAAAGTATTGTGAAGTGTATCAGAACATGTTTCAGATTGTTGATGCAGTCTGTATGGATGATAACATGAAAGCGCTGGCAGATGAGGTGGATGTCATATTTACGGCGACACCGCAGGGGCTTTGTGCATCACTGATCGATGAGGAAATTTTGTCCAAAGTAAAAGTCATAGATCTGAGCGCAGATTTCCGTATTAAGGACGTGGAGACGTATGAAAAATGGTATGGGATCGAGCATAAAAGTCCTCAGTTTATCGAGGAGGCAGTGTATGGACTTTGTGAGATCAACCGTGAGGAGGTAAAACATGCAAGACTTGTGGCAAATCCGGGATGTTATCCGACATGCTCAACGCTGTCAGTTTATCCGCTCGCAAAAGAAGGACTGATTGACATGAGCACGGTTATTATTGATGCAAAATCAGGAACTTCTGGAGCCGGAAGAGGGGCGAAAGTGGATAATCTTTACTGTGAAGTCAACGAAAATATCAAAGCGTATGGGGTGGCTGTTCACCGACATACACCAGAGATTGAAGAACAGCTTGGCTATGCCGCAGGTGAGAACATACTTTTGAATTTTACGCCACATCTTGTGCCGATGAATCGGGGAATTTTGGTGACGGCATATGCAGCCTTAAAGAAACAGTGACCTATGAGGAAGTAAAGGCGATTTATGATAAGCATTATCAGAAAGAAAAATTTGTGCGTGTATTGGAAAAAGATGTCTGCCCGCAGACAAAATGGGTGGAGGGCAGCAACTATGTAGATGTGAATTTTAAAATCGATGAGCGGACGAACAGAATCATTATGATGGGAGCGATGGACAATCTTGTAAAAGGTGCGGCAGGTCAGGCGGTACAGAATATGAATCTGATGTTTGGACTGCCGGAGACGACAGGACTTGAGCTTGTTCCGATGTTTCCATAAAACAGTCAGGAGAAGGGTAACATGATTAGACAAATGACGATAGAAGATTATGAAGGTGTCTATGCACTGTGGATGAAGATTCACGGGTTTGGAATCCGGAGTATTGACGATTCGAAAGAAGGGGTCGAACGTTTTTTGAAACGGAATCCAACAACAAGTATTGTCGCAGTGGAGGATGAAAAGATTGTAGGAAGCATCCTGTGTGGACACGATGGAAGAAGGGGATGCCTCTATCATGTATGTGTAGACGAAGCGTATCGGATGCACGGAATCGGACGGAGTATGGTAGTGAAAGCGATGGAGGCATTAAAAGAAGAGAAGATTAATAAAGTATCATTGATTGCGTTTATGGAAAACGATATTGGAAATGCATTTTGGAATGAAATCGGATGGACGAAGCGGGAAGATTTAAATTATTACGAATTTACGTTGAATGAAGCAAATATTACTGCGTTTAATAAATAAAAAGGAGATGTGCATGATGAAGATTGTAAAAGGTGGAGTGACGAAAGCAAAAGGATTTGAGGCGGCAGGTGTCGAGGCAAATATCAAGTATCAGGGACGTACAGATATGGCGATCATTTTCAGCAAAGAGCCATGTGTGGCGGCAGGAACATTTACGACGAATGTGGCAAAAGCGGCGCCGGTTACATGGGATCAGAAAATTGTAAAGGAAGGCAAAGCGGCACAGGCGATCATTGTGAATTCGGGGATTGCTAATGCCTGCACAGGGGCAGAAGGATACGGATACTGCAAAGATACTGCGGATGCGGCAGCGAAAGAGTTGGGGATTTCGGCAGACAGTGTTCTTCTTGGATCGACAGGGGTCATCGGAAAACAGCTTCCAATTGACCGCATCCAGGCAGGAGTAAAAATGCTTGCAGAGGCGAAAAGTGATACTGTTCAGGCCGGGACAGAGGCGGCAAAAGCGATTATGACGACAGATACCTGTGAGAAAGAGATTGCAGTGGAGATTGAGATTGGAGGCAAGACAGTCACGATTGGCGGAATGGCGAAGGGGTCCGGCATGATTCACCCGAATATGTGTACGATGCTGAGCTTTATCACGACAGATGCTGCGATTTCCAAAACAGCGCTTCAAAAAGCATTGAGTGAGGATGTCGACGATACTTATAACATGATTTCTGTGGATGGAGACACATCTACAAACGATACGGTGCTTGTCATAGCAAATGGAATGGCAGAAAACGAAGAGATTGTGGAAGGAACGAAGGAATACGAGGTGTTTGCAGAGGCGCTTCATGAGATTAATGAATATCTGGCAAAGAAGATTGCAGGAGATGGAGAAGGGGCGACTGCATTATTCGAAGTAAATATTGTCGGAGCACAGACAAAGGAGCAGGCTGTTTATAGTAAAGCCATTGCATGCTCGAATCTGACAAAGCAGCGATTGCGGGACACGATGCGAACTGGGGTCGTATTATCTGTGCGATGGGATACTCAGGAGCACAATTTGATCCAGAGAAAGTAGATTTGTTTTTTGAGAGTGCGGCAGGAAAGATTCAGATTGCAGAAAATGGAACTGCTGTAGATTACAGTGAGGAGAAGGCAACTGAAATTTTATCACAGCCGATTGTGACAGCAACAGCCAACGTTAAGATGGGTGATGCAAAAGCGACGGCATGGGGATGTGATCTGACACACGGATACATTGAAATTAACGCAGATTACAGAAGCTAATAAAGGGAGGAAAACGAAGATGAGTCCAAATATGCAAAAATTCTTAAGCAAAGCGGAGGTACTGATCGAGGCGCTTCCATATATACAGAGATTTAACCGGAAAATTATTGTTGTAAAATACGGCGGAAGCGCCATGGTGGATGAAGACTTGAAAAGACGTGTTATAGAGGATGTAACCTTATTAAAACTTGTTGGGTTTAAGCCGATTATTGTGCACGGTGGTGGAAAAGAGATCAGCAAGTGGGTGGAAAAAGCAGGGATGAAGCCACAGTTTATAAACGGTCTGCGTGTGACTGATGCCGATACGATGGAAGTTGCTGAGATGGTTCTTGGAAAAGTAAATAAAAGTCTGGTACAACTTGTGGAATCTCTTGGGGTTCGAGCAATCGGAATCAGCGGAAAAGACGGTGGATTGTTGAAAGTGGAAAAGAAACTGTCAGACGGCGCAGACATCGGATATGTGGGGGAAGTGACACAGGTAAACGCTGAGATTTTGTACGATCTTTTGGAAAAAGACTTTTTGCCGATTGTATGTCCGGTTGGTCTGGATGATAATTTTGAGACTTATAACATCAATGCAGATGATGCGGCATGTGCGATCGCGCGTGCGATGGAGGCGGAGAAGCTTGCATTTTTGACAGATATTGAGGGAGTTTACAAAGATCCTAAAGATCCTAAGACGTTGATTTCGGAGCTGACGGTAGAACAGGCAGAAACGCTTATGAAAGAGGGCTACATCGGCGGAGGCATGCTTCCAAAGCTGCAAAACTGTATTGATGCGATTGAGAACGGCGTATCCAGAGTGCATATTTTGGACGGCAGAATCCCGCATTGTCTGTTGTTGGAAATCTTTACAAACAAAGGGATTGGAACTGCGATTTTAAAGGATGAAGAAAGTAGGTTTTACCATGAAAAATAATTATATTGAGACAGCAGAACAATCACTTCTTCATACATATAACCGTTATCAGATTGTTCTGGAAAAAGGAGAAGGCGTCTATCTGTATGACACAGAAGGAAAGAAATATTTAGATTTTGCAGCCGGAATTGCGGTATGTTCCCTTGGATATGGCCATCCTAAATATACAGAAGGTCTGAAACAACAAATGGAGAAGTTGTTACATACGTCCAATCTGTTCTACAGCGTGCCGTCAGCAAAAGCGGCAGAACATTTAAGACAAGTGTCTTGCATGGATCGTGTATTTTTTACAAACAGCGGGACAGAGGCGATTGAAGGGGCGCTGAAAGCTGCCCGAAAGTATGCTTATACGAAACAGAGTGGCCGGTATGAGTTTATTGCGATGAACCATTCCTTTCATGGAAGAAGTATGGGGGCGCTTTCCGTGACAGGTACAGAACAATATAGAAAACCATTTGAACCGTTGGTGGAAGGTGTAAAATTTGCCGATTATAATGATTTGGAAAGTGTGAAAGCGCTTCTGTCTGACAAGACCTGTGCGATTATTTTGGAGACAGTGCAGGGGGAAGGCGGGATCTACCCGGCGGAAAGCTCTTTTTTGGAAGGGCTTCGAGCGCTTTGTGACGAGCAGGATATTTTGCTTATCTTTGATGAGATTCAGTGCGGTATGGGAAGAACCGGATCTATGTTTGCATGGCAGGGATACGGAGTCAAACCAGATATTATGACGATGGCAAAGGCGATTGGAAATGGTGTGCCGGTAGGGGCATTTGCGATGACGGAGAAGGTCGCAAAGGCTTCGTTGCTCCCGGGAGATCACGGAACGACATACGGAGGAAATCCGTTTGTGTGTGCGGCGGTTGACACTGTGCTTCAGATTTTTGAAGAGGAACATCTGTTGGAGCATGTAAAGGAAGTGAGCGTCTATCTGGAAGAACAGTTAGATCATCTTGTGAAAGAAAGCAGTGTTGTGAAAGAAAGACGCGGAAAAGGACTTATGCAGGGGCTTGTTTTGGAAAAGCCGGTCACAGAAGTGATTCGAAAAGGAATGGAGCATGGGCTTATCACAATCTCTGCAGGAGGTAATGTGCTGCGCCTTGTACCACCGCTAGTGATCACAAAAGAACATGTGGATGAGATGATTGAGAAATTGTCAAAAGCGCTGGAAGAATAAAATTTAGAAGAATAAATAAAAACCCGATTCATTGGACAGACTAAAAGTGAAAAATTTTTAGGAGGGATCTCAATGATTGGGTTTTTTATTGCGTTAGTATCAGGTGCGCTAATGAGTGTACAGGGGGTTGTTTAACACACAGGTGACGAAGACGACAGGAATGTGGGTGTCAAATGGGATGGGTGCAGCTCAGTGCATTTGCGGTATGTCTTGTGGCATGGTTCATCGCTGGAAGAGACGATGTCATGACGATTGCAAAAGTAGAGCCGAAATATATGTTGCTTGGAGGTGTGATCGGAGCTGGGATTACATGGACGGTTATCAAGAGTATGGAACAGTTAGGACCTGCAAAGGCAGCTCTTTTGATCGTGATTTCGCAGCTTATCATCGCATATGTCATTGAATTACTGGGGCTGTTCGGTGTCGATAAACAGCCGGTTGACTGGAGAAAAATCGGTGGTATGGCGCTTGCTTTGATCGGTGTGGCTATCTTTCAATGGGAGCGTTAAAAGATTTCATGGAAATGTAACAAGACTGTAAAAATTTGTTGTAATTTAAAAAGAAATTCGTTACAATAAGAATGTCTAAGCATAGAGGGGTGTCTGTAGTAGTTTATACTATGGAGGGTTTATGCAGAAGATTATAAAAACAAGTATTATATGGATCAGTTTTTATGTTGGGCTGCTGTGGGTGTCAGAAGAAGGAACAGCCGATACAAGAATTGGAAGAGATTGGATCTGAGAAGTCAGAGACATCCAAACAAGAAGAGACAAAAGAGAAAAAGACCATATATGTCTATGTCTGCGGAGCTGTTATGCAGGCAGGTGTATATGAGTTACAACAAGACAGCAGAGTGTATGAGGCGATACAAAAAGCAGGAGGATTTGCAGAGAATGCGGATATATCAGAGATTAATCAAGCCGCGCTTTTGCAGGATGAAGAACAGATTTATGTGCCGGCAGCGGGCGAAGTGGATCATTCATTAAAAGAAGCGGGCGAAGCAGGTGACGCGAGTGGGAAAGTCAATCTGAATACCGCCACAAAAGAAGAATTGATGACACTTGCCGGGATTGGCGAATCCAAAGCGGACAGTATTATAAAATATCGGGAAGAACATGGAAAATTCCAATCCATAGAGGATATTAAGCAGATTGAAGGAATTAAAGACGGTGTCTTTCAGAAAATAAAAGATCTTATTACAGTTTAAATATAGAGGGAGATAAACAATGGGAAAAAGGGTATTAGTTGTAGATGATAGAAAAATTAATTGTAAAAGGGATTCGTTTCAGCCTGATGCAGGACGGTATGGAAGTGGACTGTGCCTATGATGGGGAGGAGGCATTGGAACTTGCGAAGAATAACGAATATGATCTGCTCCTTTTAGATGTCATGCTGCCAAAGATGGATGGATTTGCAGTATGCCAGCAGATTCGTGATTTTTCTGATGTGCCGATTGTCATGCTGACTGCAAAAGGAGATGACATGGATAAGATTTTGGGGCTGGAATATGGTGCGGATGATTATATTACAAAACCATTTAACATTTTGGAAGTGAAAGCAAGAATCAAAGCCATTATGAGAAGAACCGGAAGAAAAGAAGAAAAACGGTAGAAAGTAATGTTTTGGTCAAACATGATATGAAGATCGACTGTGAGAGCAGAAGAGTGTTTATTCAGGAGCGAGAGATCAATCTGACAGCGAAAGAATTTGATCTTTTGGAACTGCTCGCAAAGAATCCGGATAAAGTATACAGCAGAGAAAAGCTGTTGAATCTGGTATGGGGATATGAGTACCCGGGAGACGCAAGAACGGTAGATGTACATATCAGACGTTTGAGAGAAAAAATAGAGAAACATCCAAGTGATCCGAAATATGTATATACGAAGTGGGGAGTTGGTTACTATTTTAGGGGTTAAATGGCAGATTAAAAGTAAACTTATTAAAAGTCTGCGTTCCAGACTTGTTCTGCTCATTATGATTACCAGTATACTTCCGTGTATCGTATTGAAAGAGACGCTTTTGAAGCAGTATGAGGAGAATGCGGTTTCACTAAAAAGTGCTGAAGTACAGAATCAGGGAACGATTCTGTGTAATCAGTTGAGCAGTTCTAATTACTTGGAAGGAACTGCTTCAGAGGCAATCAACTCAGAGATTTTGCAGTTGTCGAATATTTATAATGGGCGAGTGATGGTGATTGACTCAGAATATCGCATTGTGAAGGACACTTTCGGAACAGAAGAAGGAAAGACGATCATCTCCTCTGATGTTGTTCAGTGTTTTGACGGGAAATCGACGAACCATTATGATGCGAAGGAGCGTTATATTGAGGTAACGTCCCCTATTATGGCGGGAAGCGGCAAAGAGATTATCGGAGTTGTTCTCATTAGCATCTCTGCGGATAGTATTTTGGATACATTGGAGATGCTGGAATCAAATGCCAATATTATTTTAGGGATGACAGTATTACTTTTGGTTGTCATAGTATCGTTTCTGTCTAATAAGATGGTCAAACCGTTTGCGAGAATCACTCAGGCGATTGAGGATGTGACAGAAGGGTATGACAATGACTATCTGAAAGAGAATGCCTATACGGAGACGAAACAGATTTCTGATGCGTTTAACAAGATGTTGGGACGTTTGAAGGTATTGGATGACTCTAGACAGGAGTTTGTATCCAATGTGTCGCATGAATTGAAGACGCCGCTTACGTCTATGAAAGTACTTGCAGATTCACTTCTTGCACAGGAGGATGTGCCGGTAGAACTATATCAGGAATTTATGGGAGATATTACAGAGGAGATTGAGCGTGAGAACAAGATTATCAACGATTTACTCTCTCTTGTAAAGATGGATAAGACAGCCTCTGATCTGAATGTAAAACCGGAGAATATTAACGAGTTGGTAGAACGGATATTGAAGCGGGTGCGCCCGATTGCGGCAGTGCGCAATATAGAAGTTGTGTTTGAAAGCTTTCGACCGGTAACAGCAGAAGTTGATGAAGTAAAGCTTTCTCTTGCTATATCGAATTTAGTGGAGAATGCAATCAAGTACAATAAAGAAGATGGGTGGGTACATGTGTCACTCAACGCGGATCACAAATATTTTTATGTGAAGGTTGCAGACTCTGGAATTGGAATACCGGAGGAGTCGATTGAACATATTTTTGAGAGATTTTATCGTGTGGATAAATCGCACTCTAGAGAGATTGGCGGAACAGGGCTTGGATTGGCGATTGCGAGAAATGCGATCGTTATGCACCGTGGAGCTGTGAAGGTATACAGTGAAGAGGGGACAGGAACAACCTTTACCGTGCGTGTTCCACTGAACTATATTGTGTAAATGCAGGCGGAGAAAAGGGGAATGACATGAAAAAAAGAATATATGCAGCGGTGTTGTTTCTGTGCATGATACTTGCAAGTGGCTGTACGTCAGGGAAGCATATGGAAGATGCGGGAATGTATATTTACTATCTGAATGCCGATGATGATGCGCTGGAAAAGCAAGAGTATGAAAACAACTCGGAAAAAGCGGAGACTGTCGTGAAAGATATGCTTAAGGAGCTTAAAAAAGCGCCGGAGTCGATTGAGATGAAGTCGGTATTCCCAAAAGAAGTCAAGGTGGAATCATTCGAGATCAAAGACAATTGTCTGGAATTGCATTTTAATAAAGCATATGAAAAAATGAAAAAGTCAAGGGAAGTACTTTGCAGGGCGGCAGTTGTGCAGACGCTTGTGCAGGTTGATGGCATTGATTTTGTATCTTTTTATGTTGGTGATGACGTGCTGAAAGATCGAGAAGGCGTACCGATCGGATTGATGAGCGCGGATGATTTTGTACAAAATACAGGATCTTCTTTGAGCAGTTATCAAGTGACGTCGCTGAATCTTTATTTTTCAAACGGGGATGGAACAAAACTTGTGAGTGAAAAGATTAATGACGTGCATTACAGCAGCAACACCTCTATCGAGAAATTGATTGTGGAACAATTGATGCGGGGGCCGGCATCCAGCAAGGCGCAGGCGACGATCCCGAAAGACATAAAGCTGCTGGGAGTATCTGTAAAAGATGGCATTTGCTATGTGAATCTGGATTCCACATTTTTGACGGAAGGTTATAATCAGAAGCCGGAGGTGGCAATTTATTCGATTGTAAATTCCATTATCGAAAGTGGGAATGCGAGCCGTGTACAGATATTGGTCAACGGTGCAAGTGATGTAACATATAAGGGAAGTATCCAATTGGATCGTCCCTTGGAATGGAATTCAGAATTAATCGAGGAGAAAAAAGAAGAATGAAAAAAAGACCATTATGTTATGTGTGTCTGGTCTTTTTGCTGATAAAAAGCGTGCTCCTGCTTCTGACAGGCGGGCAGTCGGGAGGACTGTCTGCCGATTCTATTTTTCAGGAAGAGAAAGAAAAAGAAGTCATCTTGCAGGGGCAGGTATATCAAAAGACGAGCACATCAAAGATGCAGATCTTATATCTAAAAAACAATTCTATAAACAGTCAAAATGAATCATTTTATGAATCCAAGATAATAGTATATGATAAGACATTTCAAAATATTGCGATTGGGAAAACGGTCAAATTGCGTGGGAAAGCCAATGTGTTTGAAACGGCACACAATCCGGGGAATTTTGACCAAAGGCAATATTATGCAAAACAAAATATTTATGGAATGGTCTGGAGTGAACAGATTGTGGAAGTGAGTGGAAAGGCTAATCGACTTATGAATTCTCTTTACGGTCTGAAGCAGGCATGGAAGGAGAAACTGACAGAGACAATGGGTGAAAAAAAATGGCGCTGTTTTAAGTGCGATTTTATTGAGTGAGAAGAAGGAGATGGATGCAGAGATCAAGGAGTTGTATCAGAAAAATGGGATAGGACATGTTTTGGCGATTTCAGGACTTCATATATCTTTTATTGGACTGAGTGTGTATCAGATTTTCCGAAAAGTCGGAAGTCCTTATTTTGTTGCCGGGATCGGATCTGGTATACTGCTTTTTCTGTATGTCTTAATGATTGGTTTTTCTGTGTCAGTGATACGTGCTGCGATTATGCTTTTACTTCGCATTGGCGCAGACATGACAGGAAGAGTCTATGATATGGCTACTGGATTATTCTTCGCAGGGGCAGTGACTGTCCTTTGGCAGCCATTATACCTTGCAGACGCCGGATTTTTACTCTCATACGGAGCGATACTTGGGATCTTAACCATTCTTCCTGCAATAGAAAAACTGTTCCCGTGCAAATATCAGATTGTGAAAGGGATGTATGCGAGCATAGGCATTAATCTAATGCTGTTTCCGGTGCTTTTGTACTTTTATTTTGAATTTCCACTATATTCACTTTTATTGAATATAGCAGTGATACCGATGATGTCGTGGGTTCTGGGACTTGGACTTATCGGCAGCTTGTTTTTGCCAATCTGTCAGCCGATAGGTATGGTTTTGGTAAAAGTGTGTGGAATAGTTTTTGGAACTGTTTGAGTGGATGAGTCGATTCGCAGGACGATTGCCGGGGGCAAGAATAGTGTTTGGACAGCCGGCGTGGTGGCAGGTCAGTGTTTATTATCTTTTGGTATTTGGGAGTGTTATTTTTGTGTTGAAATGTAACAAAAAAGAATTGTTTCGGTTTCTTAGAAGGAGTGTGTGGGGTGTGTTTCCAATGATTCTATTTTGGTTTTCTATCGGTCATGGGACGGGAGGAAAGCTTTTTGTGACGGTAATTGATGTGGGACAGGGAGACGGTATTCTGCTTCGGGGACCGAAAAACGGAACTTACCTGATTGACGGGGGAAGCAGTGATGTCAAAGAAGTAGGAAAATACCGGATAGAACCTTTTTTGAAATCACAGGGGATTGGAACTTTAGACTATGTCCTGATATCGCATGGAGACAGTGATCATTACAGTGGCGTTGAGGAGATGATCGCAAGACAGGATGTCGGGGTAAGAATCAAAAACCTTGTGCTTCCGGCAACTTATCAACAAGATGAGGCGTTAACAAAACTCGCAGCACTTGCAAAAAAAGTTGGAATAAGGGTGTTGGTAATTCGTCCCGGCATGAGACTCCAGGAAGGGGATTTTCAGGTGACCTGCATTCAACCGGAGGAGGAGTTCCCCGGGGGGAAATTGGGAAATGCTTCCTCGTATGGTACTTGATATCTGTTATCAGAAGTTTTGGTATGCTTTGTACAGGTGATGTTGAGGAAAAAGGGGAGGAAATTTTGCTGGAGCAGGTGGAAAAAAACGGTGTATTCGGTTCTAGAAAGTGGCACATCACGGATCAAAAAATTCGACCAAGGAAGAGCTTTTAAAGATAATCCAGCCAAGTATTTCGCTAATCTCGGCTGGCAAAGGAAACCGATACGGGCATCCGTCATAAAGAGACACTGGAGAGACTGAACGCTATAGACAGTGCGGTTTACAGTACAATTGGAAAATCGGGGCGATCACATTGAAAAGTGATGGAAATACGCTTTCGATTGTCGGATTTCATTGACATTTCAGAAACTTGCATTTAGACTAAGAGAAGATAAAGTAGATGGAGTGTAGTGAATATGAAAAGTCTGAATGAAGATTTGAAAACCGGACAATTGAAACAGATATATCTTTTGTATGGCGAAGAGGCATATTTAAAAAGACAGTATAAAGACAAGCTGCACTATGCGATTGTTCCACCGGATGATACGATGAATTACGCATACTATGAAGGAAAAGGAATTAACGCGAAAGAAGTCATTGATCTTGCTGAGACGCTGCCGTTTTTTGCAGAGCGCAGATTGATTATTTTGGAAAACAGCGGATTTTTTAAGAATGCGTCTCCGGAACTTTCGGATTATATCAAGGAACTTCCGGAGACCACTTCTATGATTTTTGTCGAGAGTGAGATCGATAAGCGAGGAAAGCTTTATAAGGCGGTAAAAGATAAAGGAAGGGTCGTGGAGCTCGGACGGCAGGATGAGGCGACACTTCTTCGGTGGATTGCGGGGAGTGTGAGGCGCGAGAATAAGCAGATCACGGAGCAGGTAATTCGGTTCTTTTTGACAAAGGTTGGAACTGATATGGAGAATATCCAAAGGGAACTGGAAAAATTATTCTGCTATACATTGGATAAGTCGGAGATTACCGCACAGGATGTGGAAGAGATCTGTACGACACAGATTACAAATCAGATCTTTGATATGGTCAATGCAGTTGCAGAAAAGCAGCAGAGAAAGGCACTTGATTATTATTATGATCTAGTGGCGCTGAAAGAGCCGCCGATGCGGATTTTGTTCTTGTTGACCAGACAGTTTCGACTGCTTTTGGAAGTTAAGGACATGGACAAAAGAGGATATCCACGAAAAGAGATTGCATCAAAAGTGGGACTGCATCCATTTGTAGTGGGAAAATATCAGGAGCAGGCAAGGGCATTTTCAAGCAAGGCACTTCGTGAAATTATTGAAGACAGCGTGGATATGGAAGAGGCTGTCAAGACGGGGCGGCTGAGTGATATGCTTGGGGTAGAGCTGTTTATAATGAAGTATTCCGCAAAATAATGTTTTTATAGTGGAATCCCGTTTGAAATTACGTTATAATAAAAAATTGTGAGAAAGTAATAGTTGGAGGAATAACAGTGGCAGGAATAGATCAGAGTAAAATACGAAATTTTTGTATTATTGCGCATATTGACCATGGAAAGTCAACATTGGCAGACCGGATCATTGAGAAGACCGGATTATTGACAAGCCGTGAGATGCAGTCTCAGGTGCTTGATAACATGGAATTGGAACGTGAGCGTGGAATTACGATCAAAGCACAGACGGTTCGTATTGTATATAAGGCAAAAGATGGTGAAGAATATATATTTAATTTAATTGATACTCCGGGGCATGTGGACTTCAATTACGAAGTTTCCCGAAGCCTTGCGGCGTGTGATGGGGCGATTCTTGTCGTGGATGCGGCACAGGGAGTAGAGGCGCAGACATTGGCAAATGTATATCTGGCAATGGATCATGATTTGGATGTTGTGCCGGTGATTAATAAGATCGACCTTCCAAGTGCGGATCCGGAACGGGTGATAGAAGAGATTGAGGATGTCATCGGAATCGAGGCGGAAGATGCACCGCGTATTTCTGCAAAAACAGGATTGAATATCGAAGATGTACTAGAGCAGATCGTGGCAAAGATTCCGGCGCCGACGGGAGATCCGAAGGCTCCGCTTCAGGCGTTGATTTTTGACTCTCTGTATGATTCCTATAAGGGAGTTATTGTCTTTTGCCGTATCAAAGAAGGAACGGTGAAAAAAGGGACATCGATTCAGATGATGGCGACAGGAGCGAAGGCAGAAGTCGTGGAAGTTGGATATTTTGGAGCGGGACAGTTCATTCCTTGCGAGGAATTAAGTGCGGGAATGGTTGGATATATTACCGCCAGTTTGAAAAATGTGAAAGATACTCGTGTTGGTGATACCGTGACAGATGCGAACAGACCTTGCAAAGAACCACTTCCGGGATATAAAAAGGTGCAGCCGATGGTATATTGCGGACTCTATCCGGCCGATGGAGCAAAATATCAGGATCTGAGAGATGCGCTGGAAAAACTGCAGCTCAATGACGCCGCACTTCAGTTTGAGCCGGAGACATCGATTGCACTTGGATTTGGTTTCCGATGTGGTTTTTTAGGGTTGTTGCATTTGGAAATTATTCAGGAGCGTTTGGAGAGAGAGTACAATCTGGATCTTGTGACAACCGCGCCGGGCGTTATTTACAAAGTTTATAAGACAAATGGAGAAGTGATTGAACTGACAAATCCGTCGAATCTTCCGGATCCGGCTGAAATCGATTATATGGAAGAACCGGTTGTGAAAGCTGAGATTATGGTTACGTCTGAATTTATCGGAGCGATCATGGATCTTTGCCAGGAACGTCGAGGAATTTATCAGGGAATGGAGTATATCGAAGAGACAAGAGCAGTGCTTCGCTATATTCTTCCTTTGAATGAGATTATTTATGATTTCTTCGATGCGTTAAAATCGCGTTCCAGAGGATATGCGTCATTTGACTATGAGATGGCAGGATATGAACGGTCAGAACTTGTGAAATTGGATATTCTTATTAATAAAGAAGAAGTCGATGCATTATCTTTTATTGTCCATAGTGGGACTGCATACGAACGTGGACGTAAGATGTGTGAAAAATTAAAAGAAGAGATTCCAAGACAGCTGTTTGAGATTCCGATTCAGGCGGCAATCGGAAGCAAAGTCATCGCGCGGGAGACAGTGAAGGCGATGCGAAAAAGCGTGCTGGCAAAATGCTACGGTGGCGATATTTCCCGTAAGAGAAAGCTTTTGGAAAAGCAAAAAGAAGGGAAGAAGAGAATGCGTCAGGTTGGAAACGTAGAGATTCCGCAGAAAGCATTCATGAGCGTGTTGAAACTAGATGATAAATAGTAATTGGGGACGTAGTAAAATTGAATTTTACTACGTCCCCAATTAAATGTGACCCTGTCCCTTTTTGGAGGTGGATAATGAAAAACGAACTGGAATTATATCTTCATATTCCGTTTTGTGTAAGGAAATGTGCCTACTGTGATTTCCTTTCAAGCCCGGAAAATGGGGAAACAATAGAAAATTATGTGGAGGCACTGATAAGAGAGATCAAAGCTTACCAAGCCCTGTCCCTAAATGACACAGTAGTGACTATTTTTTTGGGTGGAGGTACGCCGTCTGTTTTAGAAGGAAATCAAATGGAGCGAATTTTTGAGGCGTTACATGAGGTGTTTGAGATTGCAGAAGATGCAGAGATTACAGTGGAGGCAAATCCTGGAACCGTGACACAAGAGAAGCTGTCTGCCTATCGAAAACTTGGTATCAATCGTATCAGTTTTGGTTTACAGTCGGCAGACAATGGAGAATTGAAGCTACTTGGAAGAATCCATACATATGAGCAATTTTTGGAAAGCTATGAGATGGCAAGAACGGCAGGATTCACGAATATCAACATAGATTTGATTTCGGCAATTCCAAAGCAGACAGTAAGAAGTTGGGAAGAGACACTAAAGCGAATTATACGCCTCAAGCCGGAACATATTTCGGCATATAGTTTGATTATTGAAGAGGGCACGTCATTCGCAAAACTGTATGGAGAAGGCAGCCCACTGGAGCGAGATCTTCCAAGTGAGGAGGAAGAGCGTCTCATGTATGAAAAGGCCGAAGAAATATTAGGCGAAAATGGATATCATCGTTATGAGATTTCCAACTATGCAAAAGAGGGAATGGAATGTCGGCATAATTTAGGATACTGGGAACGGAAAAATTATCTAGGACTCGGACTTGGAGCGTCGTCTTTATTAGATAACAGACGTTATAGTAATACTGAGAATCTAAGAGAATATACAGAGTGTGCAGGACAGCCAGAGAAGATCAGAAAAAACACAGAGCATCTGACGGAGGAAGAGCAGATGGAGGAATTTATTTTTTAGGACTTCGGAAGATGAATGGCATTTCAGACAGGCTTTTTGGAATTGTTCCTAAAAACAATTTGGGACTGCTACGGAGAAATATCAGGAAAGTCATAGGAAAAAGGTTTGTTAAAGCAACGGGAAGGCTGTTTAAGTCTGACAAAAAAAGGAATCGATGTGAGTAACTATGTATTTGCAGAAATACTATATCAATAAAAATGCTGATTACATGAGGGAGGAAGCAAAAAATGACATACGAAGAATTATTAGAAAACGCAAGACCAGAGATGGGAAAATATTGTAAGGCATGTCCGGTATGTAACGGGAAGGCATGTGGGAACCAGATGCCGGGACCGGGAGCAAAAGGTGTGGGAGATACGGCAATTCGCAATTATGAAAAATGGAAGGATATCCGTATTAATATGGATACACTCTGCGCAAATAAAAAGGTAGATACAAGTCTCAATATTTTTGGAAAATCATTCAGATATCCGTTTTTTGCGGGGCCGGTCGGAGCGGTAAATCTACACTATGGAGAAAAATATAATGATGCATCTTACAATGAGGTGCTGGTCTCGGCTTGTGCTAAGGCGGGGATTGCTGCTATGACAGGTGATGGAGTCAATGCAGATGTGATGAAATGTGCGACAGAGGCAATCAAAAAATCAGCAGGTATTGGAATTCCGACTGTAAAACCTTGGAATTTGGAAACGGTTAAAGAAAAAATGAGATTAGTAGAAGATTCCGGGGCATTTGCTGTTGCAATGGACGTGGATGCGGCAGGACTTCCATTTTTGAAAAATATGACTCCGCCGGCAGGAAGAAAATCCGTGGAAGAGTTACATAAAATTGCGGCATCAACCCGCGTCCCGTTTATTGTGAAAGGAATCATGACTGTGAGAGGAGCACTGAAAGCAGAGGCAGCAGGAGCAGATGCGATCGTCGTGTCAAATCATGGAGGACGTGTGCTGGATCAATGTCCGGCTACAGCAGAAGTTTTGGAAGAGATTGCAAAAGCGGTGAAGGGAAAAATGAAGATTTTCGTGGATGGAGGAATCCGATCCGGTGTGGAGGTGTTTAAAGCATTGGCACTTGGTGCAGACGGTGTGATTATCTGTCGCCCATTTGTAACGGCTGCGTACGGAGGAGGCGCAGACGGAGTGCAATTATATATAGAAAGAATCGGTTCAGAGCTTGCGGATACGATGGCAATGTGTGGAGCAAATAGTTTAAAAGAAATTACAAAGGATATGATATGGCGATGAAAAAGACAACATTAATGACGGAGGGAAATATTTGGAAACAGATTCTGTTCTTTTCCATTCCTTTGATTTTGGGAAATCTGCTTCAGCAGCTTTACAATACGGCAGATTCCATTATTGTAGGAAATTTTGTGGGAAGTGAGGCGTTGGCTGCAGTCGGTTCCAGTGGCTCGCTGATCAATCTTTTGATATCGTTCTGCATGGGAGCGTCTGCGGGTGCCGGAGTAGTCATTGCCCAGTATTATGGTGCGAACGACAAAAAGAGAGTGCAGGATGCAGTGCATACAACATTGGCGATTGCAGTGGTGACAGGAGCAATCCTGTCTATTGTAGGAATAGTGGCAAGTCCGCTGCTCTTGCAGTGGATGGGAACTCCGAAGGTGGTATGCCGAATTCGGTTCTGTATCTGCGGATTTTCTTCGGAGGACTTGTGTTCAATGTGATTTACAATATGGCAGCTGGAATTTTAAATGCAGTCGGCAATTCCAAACGTTCCTGGTTTATCTGGCAATCGCATCTGTTTCCAATATCGTATTGGATCTTGTGTTTGTCATGGGATTGCATATGGGTGTGGCAGGTGTTGCCATTGCAACAGATATCAGTCAGGTGTTGTCAAGCATTTTCATCCTACGTTTTTTGACACGTGTAGATGAACCATATCGTGCGGAACTGAAAAAGATAAGATGGGATGTCCCGATGGCAAACCGTATCATCAAAATCGGTTTGCCGACCGGAATTCAGAACATGGTCATTTCGTTCTCAAATGTGCTGATTCAGTCTAGTGTGAATGGATTTGGAGCGAAAGCGATGGCCGGATTTGCGGCTTATATAAAAGTAGACGGATTTAATATTCTTCCGGTGATGAGTTTTAGTATGGCTGCAACTACATTTACCGGACAAAATATCGGTGCTGGCAAGATTGACCGTGTAAAGAAAGGAATGTGGGTAACTCTTTGCATGGGAATTGTTTATACAATCGTGACGGGAGTGCTGCTACTTAGTTTCTCACACCAGATCATTGGCATATTTACAAAAGATGCGGATGTAATTTATTTTGGGACATTGGCAATGTGGTATTTCTGTCCGTTCTATTCACTGCTGAGCATCATGCATGAGATGGCGGGAACCATTCGTGGAACCGGAAAAACAATTCCGCCGATGGCAATCATTTTATTCTCGCTCTGCATTTACAGGGTGTTGTGGGTACAGCTTGTAGTTCCGCACTTTGACAGTATCCGTGGAGTTTACATTGCATATCCGATTTCGTGGGCAATCGGGGCGGCTTTGATGGCACTGTATGCGTGGAAAGGGAAATGGATTCCGAGAAAAGAAGGATAGATGTGAGTGTGGCGATATCATAGAGGTGAAACAGTTTGGCCATACACAAAGTCTGCAAAAAATGTAAAAAAAATATAAACTAGGTTGACAAACGAAAACCGGAGTGTTATCTTAATAATCGTAAGGTGTTAGCACTCGAAAGAATAGAGTGCTAATAGAAAAAACCGAGAAGGAGGGTGGACATGAAATCGAATCATGAATTAGATGATCGTAAGATGAGGATTTTGTCAGACGATCATCAAGACATATTTGGAGACAGGTGATCCGGTTGGTTCCAGAACAATTTCTAAATACACAGATTTGAATTTAAGCTCAGCGACTATTCGCAATGAGATGGCGGATTTGGAAGATTTGGGATACATCATGCAGCCTCACACATCGGCAGGTCGTATTCCATCAGACAAAGGATATCGGTTGTATGTAGATATGCTGATGGTAAGAAAAAGAGCAGGAAGTTACAGAGATGAAAGAACAGATGCTTGTGAAAGCAGACAAGATGGATCAGCTTTTAAAAGCAGGCGGCAAAAAGTTTTGGCAGCCAACACGAATTACGCGACGATGATTTCCGCTCCGACATATAATAGAAACAAATTAAAATTCATTCAATTATCTCAGGTTGATGAGAATCAGATTATTGCAGTCATTGTCATGGAGGGAAACATCATTAAGAATAAGATTGTGACTGTTTCAGAAACACTGAGCAATGAGACCTTACTAAAGCTTAACATGCTTCTGAATACGAACCTCAATGGAATGGCAATCGAGGAGATCAACTTAGGGATGATCGCAAGATTAAAAGAGCAGGCAGGGATTCACAGTGAAGTGATCAGCGATGTTCTTGATGCGGTGGCAAATACCATTCAGCTTGACAACGATTTGGAAATCTATACAAGCGGTGCAACGAATATTTTTAAATATCCGGAACTGAGCGACAATCAAAGCGCACAGGAGATTATCAGTGCCTTCGAGGAAAAGCAACAGCTCGCAGAGCTTGTGACACAGACACTTTCCAGTCAGGAGAACAAAGGAATTCAAGTCTATATCGGCAATGAAACACCGGTACAGACAATGAAGGACTGCAGTGTCGTGACAGCGACCTATGAATTGGGAGAGGGAATGCAGGGAACGATAGGAATTATCGGACCAAAGAGAATGGATTATGAAAATGTAATGACAACGCTGAAGACTCTGATGGTAGAGTTGGATACAATATTCCATAAAGAACATTAGAAAGGTGGAACGATCCATTGGAAAAAGAATTTAGCAAAGAAGAGATGGTAAAAGAAGCCGTGGAGGAAGCGAAAAAAGCGGCTAAAGAGCAGCAGACAGAGATGGAAGAGACATCAGAAGAGGTAACTGACGAAGAACTTGCGGAAGAGAAAGATTCAGAAGCAGGGGAAGACGGTGCAGAAAAGAAAGACAAAAGTTATTCAAACGCAAACCGAAAAAAGATAAAAGGATGAGCAGATTGAAGAACTTACTGATAGACTGACAAGACAGATGGCAGAATTTGATAAATTTCCGCAAGCGTACAGAGAAGAAAAATCAGCGATGTATGAAGTTGGAGCAAAAGATATTATCGAAAGATATTGCCGGTGATCGACAATTTTGAGAGAGGTCTTAGCGCAGTGACAGAAGAACAAAAGGATGATTCTTTTGTGACAGGTATGGAGATGATCTACAAACAGATCATGACAACGCTCGACGGAGTCGGGGTAAAAGTAATTGAGGCAGTAGGACAGGAATTCAATCCGGATCTTCACAATGCAGTGATGCATGTGGAGGACGAGGAAGCAGGTGAGAATATCATCGTAGAAGAATTCCAAAAAGGATACACTTATAGAGACAGTGTCATAAGACACAGTATGGTAAAAGTAGCAAACTAAACCTATAGCACTTAGCGAGGTGTTTTCGAGCTTAGTGCGAAGGTTGTCCGAAGGAACTTGGCGAGGTATTTCACGGGCCTAGTGAATCGGACTTCCTTATAAAAACCAAGAAAATGGAGGACAAAATCATGGGAAAAATTATTGGTATTGACTTAGGAACAACAAACAGCTGTGTAGCTGTTATGGAAGGTGGACAGCCAACAGTTATCGCCAACACAGAAGGAGCAAGAACAACACCATCTGTAGTTGCATTTACAAAAACAGGAGAACGTCTGGTAG
>ENA-OQKD01000130-OQKD01000130.1-human-gut-metagenome-genome-assembly--contig:-NODE-130-length-21048-cov-5.368481_pt1 | contig 21048 bp, 17 predicted proteins | sample MGYA00242775_ERZ504792 | MGnify/ENA primary metagenome ERZ504792 (study PRJEB26092, sample SAMD00036401) | human gut metagenome | host: Homo sapiens | study: EMG produced TPA metagenomics assembly of...
TCGGACTGGATGGAAAGGTAACAACACCGGAAAACGATACGGATGTGATCGTGACGATTCAGGTAACGGATACAAACGGAGCAACAGCCAAAGCTGATGTGAAGGTTCTGGTAAGAGGAGAAAAAGCCGATCCAAATCCAAACCCGGATCCAGATCCGAATCCGAACCCAGACCCAGGTCCGGACGACGATAACAACGGAAATGATAACAATGGTGGAAATGATAACAACAACGGAAACGATAACAACGGCGGAAATGACAACAACGGCGGAAATGACAACAACAGTGGAAACAATAACAATGGCGGAAGCAGCAACAGCGGAAGTCATAACAATGGAAGTACATCCGGTTCACACTCTCAGAGTGTGCAGACAGGAGACAATGCCAATGTGATCATGTGGGCAGTACTTCTGGTGGCAGCAGTAGCAGCTGTTGGCGCAGTAGTGATTATCAGAAGAAAGAAAAAATAATGAGCAGATAATTGGAGTAAAGACGTTTAACAAGGGAAGATGCCTGTTTTAGGATGGGCATCTTCCCATATTTTTTTGCAGAAGCCTTAAAGATGCTTGAACAACACCGCAAGAACCATCCGAAATCCCATAAAAACCGCAATTTTACTCAACTTTTTCAAATATAATTGTGCTATAGTAAACACAATCATATGAATACAGGAGGAACATGGCATGGTAAGAAAAGGATTCAAGATGAAGTTATATCCGGATATGGCAGAGGAGTACGAAAAGCGCCATAACGAACTCTGGCCGGAGATGAAAGACATGATCCACGAATATGGCGGACGCAATTATACGATTTTTCTGGATCGTGAAACCAATGTACTGTATGGATATATTGAAGTTGAGGATTTGAAAAAATGGGACGAGAGCGCAGATACAGCAATCAATCGCAAATGGTGGGATTTTATGGCTGATATCATGGAGACGAACCAGGACAATAGCCCGGTGTGTACAGATTTCCATGAAGTCTTCCATTTAGACTGATCACACGAGCAGATCTTTTTGCATGTCCCGGAAATCTTTGGGAGAAATCCCGTATTCTTTTTTGAATGCCCGGTAAAAACTGGAGTAGTCACCGAAGCCGAAGGTCTGATAGGCTTCGGTGATACTCATTTGTCCGAGAATGGCTTCCCTGCAAAGGGCAAGCCGTTTTTTTGTAATGTACTGGTGAATCGACAATCCCAGATTATCCTTGAATACATGGGCAATGTGGTATTTGCTGACAAAAAATTCTCCGGCAAGCTTTTCAAGGGAGAGATCTTCGTCAAGATGTTCCTCAATGTATGCAGCAACATTCTGATACAGGGATTCCTCGGTCCGGCTTTTTTGTGGATGAAGCCGTTCGTAGACGAGACGGTTCAGATATAAAAGCAGATCATTGACGTAAAGCGGAATCTGGGCATCCCGTCCAAAACGGTCAGAACGCACTTCTTCGATCAGGCGCAGCAGTTTTGACTGGATGGCATTGAATGTGATCCTGTCTGTTGGAAAAAAGTAATTCTGACTGACCTGCACATGCTGCATTAAATAAGCGTAATCTTTGGAAATCTGCAGCAGATGGTTGCAGTATTCCTGACTGATCCAGAACACAAAACGCCGGTAGGGAGAGGCCGTGCTGTGAATGATCGGGCGATGTGGGATATGTGGCGGGACCAGCATGATATCTCCGAAATGGATCGGGTAAACTTCGGTTCCGATCTGAATGCTGACATCACCTTCCATAAAAAAATAAAATTCATAATAATTGTGGGAATGCAGGTCTACTTTGGACAGATTGTGGTCATTATAATAGTAAAGTTCGAAATCTCGTGACAGCATATGCTGTCTTGTAATAAATGCTGTCTGCAGATTTTTTTTCATAAAAACTCCTTTAAAAGTATGTGCTGATTTTTGCAGCACATGAATTTCTTTTTTTAGAGTAGCATGAAACAACAAGATTTGCAATGTATACAACAACTAAGTCAATGGTATTTTAGACAGTATTTTTTATAATGAATGTAACAACACGATTTCAGAAAAGGAAGGTATGATAACTATGGAAATGACACTCAGATGGTATGGAGCTAAATTTGACACAGTGACTCTGAAGCAGATTCGCCAGATCCCGGGAGTAACAGGTGTGATTACAACACTGTATGATACAGCGCCGGGAGAGGTATGGAGCCGTGAGCGTATCCGTGCAATGAAAGAAGAAGTAGAGGCAGCCGGACTGCGTGTAGCAGGTATCGAGAGTGTAAATGTGCACGATGCGATCAAAACAGGAGCACCGGAGAGAGACCAGTATATCGACAACTACATCGAAACACTGGAAAATCTGGGAAAAGAAGATATTCACCTGGTATGCTATAATTTCATGCCTGTATTTGACTGGACAAGAACAGAGCTGGCAAGAATGCGTCCGGATGGTTCTACTGTACTTGCTTATACACAGGAAGCAGTAGATGCACTGGATCCGGAAAAAATGTTTGATTCTATCGCAGGTGACATGAACGGAACGGTGATGCCGGGATGGGAGCCGGAAAGAATGGAGCATGTCAAAGAACTGTTTGAGATGTACAAAGAGATCGATGATGAGAAACTGTTTGAAAACCTGAAATATTTCCTGGAGAGAATTATGCCGGTTTGTGACAAATATGACATTAACATGGCAATTCATCCGGATGATCCGGCATGGAGCGTATTCGGACTGCCTCGTATCATCATCAACAAGAAGAACATTCTGCGTATGATGGAAATGGTAGACAACCCGCACAATGGTGTGACATTCTGTTCTGGTTCTTACGGAACAAATCTGGAGAACGATCTTCCGGATATGATTCGTTCCCTGAAAGGAAGAATCCATTTTGCACACGTGCGTAACCTGAAATTCAACTCTCCGACAGACTTCGAAGAGGCAGCACATCTGTCTTCCGACGGAACATTTGATATGTATGAGATCATGAAGGCTCTTTACGAAATCGGATTTGACGGACCGATCCGCCCGGATCACGGACGTATGATCTGGGATGAAGTGGCAATGCCGGGATATGGACTTTATGACCGTGCACTGGGGGCAACTTACTTAAATGGTCTGTGGGAAGCAATTGAGAAAGGAGCCAGATAATCATGAGATTAAGTGCAGAAGGACTGAAAGACAGAGCAAAATGGGAAGAGGCGGGATACGCCCTTCCAAAATTTGACAGAGAGAAAGTGACAGAAGCGACAAAAGAAAATCCGTTCTGGATCCATTTCGGTGCGGGAAATATTTTCCGTGCATTTCAGGCAAATGTGGTACAGAACCTGTTGAATGACGGCATTCTGGATCGCGGTCTGATCGTTGCAGAGGGATTTGACTATGAGATCGTGGAAAAAATGAACCATCCTCATGATGATTACACAATTCTTGTGACACTCAAAGCAGATGGAAACATTGAGAAAACAGTAGTCGGAAGTGTGGTAGAGTCTTTGACTGTCAACATAGAAAATGCATCTGATTTTGCACGTCTGAAGGAGATCTTTGCCAAAGACTCCCTGCAGATGGTGACATTTACGATTACAGAAAAGGGATACAGCCTTGTAAACGGAAAAGGAGAACTGCTTTCTGATGTAGAGGCAGACTTTGTAAGCGGACCAGAAGCTCCGAAGAGTTACATCGGAAAAGTAGCAGCGCTCCTTTATGCGAGATATCAGGCAGGAGAAAAGCCGGTGGCAATGGTTAGCATGGACAACTGTTCCCACAACGGAGATAAACTGTATGCAGCGATCAATACATTTGCAGAGAAATGGGAAGAGAACAAACTTACAGATGCAGGATTCAGAGCATATGTAAACTGTAAAGAAAAAGTGACATTCCCATGGACCATGATCGACAAGATCACACCACGTCCGGATGCTTCAGTAGAAGAACTTCTGAAAAAGGATGGAATTGAAGAGCTGGATCCGGTGATCACATCCAAGAATACGTATGTGGCGCCATTTGTAAATGCAGAAGAATGCGAATACCTTGTGATCGAAGATGCGTTCCCGAACGGAAGACCAGAACTGGAAAAAGGCGGTCTGATGTTTACAGAGCGTGAGACAGTAGACAAAGTGGAGAAGATGAAAGTCTGCACCTGCTTAAATCCTCTGCATACAGCGCTGGCAGTATTCGGATGTCTGCTTGGATATGAAAAAATCTCGGACGAAATGAAAGATGAGGAACTCAAAAAATTAGTAGAGACGATCGGATACAAAGAAGGTCTTCCGGTTGTAGTCAATCCGGGAGTACTGGATCCGAAAGAGTTTATCGATACGGTACTTCAGGTTCGTGTACCGAACCCATTTATGCCGGATACCCCACAGCGTATTGCAACAGACACTTCCCAGAAACTGGCGATCCGTTTTGGAGAGACGATCAAAGCATATGCAGCATCCGATGAACTGGATGTCAAAGACCTGAAGTTGATTCCGCTTGTATTTGCGGGATGGCTGCGTTATCTGATGGGCGTAGATGACAGCGGAAAAGCATTTGATTTAAGTCCGGATCCGCTGCTTACAACCGTTTGCCCATATGTTGCAGACCTGAAGCTGGAAGAGGGACAGGATGTAGAAAGTGCAGTATCAGAAGTACTGAAGATGAAACAGATTTTCGGTGTGGATTTATATGAAGCAGGACTTGCCGAACTTGTATGTGGATACTTGAAAGAAATGACAAAAGCACCGGGAGCTGTTCGCGAAACACTCAAAAAATACGTGTAGGAGGAAGCAGTATGAAAGCATTTATGGATCAGGATTTCCTTCTGGAGACGGAAACTGCTAAGATGCTGTATCATGATTATGCAGCGAAGATGCCGGTTTTAGATTACCACTGTCATATCAGTCCGCAGGAAATCGCAGAGGACAGACAGTTTGAAAATATTACCCAGGTATGGCTGGGAGGTGACCATTACAAATGGCGTCAGATGCGTTCGAATGGAATCGAAGAGCGCTATATTACCGGAGATGCGTCCGATCGGGAGAAATTCCAGAAATGGGCAGAGACACTGGAGCGCGCGATCGGAAACCCGCTGTATCACTGGAGTCATCTGGAGCTTCAGCGCTATTTTGGATATCATGGCGCATTAAATGCGAAGACAGCAGAAGAAGTATGGAATCTTTGCAATGAAAAACTGCAAAGCCCGCAGATGAGTGCAAGAAATCTGATCCGCCAGTCCAATGTGACATTGATCTGTACAACAGATGATCCGGCGGATGACTTAAGATGGCACAAACAGTTAAAAGAGGATGATTCTTTTGAAGTGCAGGTACTCCCTGCATGGAGACCGGATCTGGCGATGAAGATTGAAAAGCCGGGATTTGCCGCATACCTGAAAAAACTGGGAGAGGCAGCCGGTATGGAAATTCATTCCTTTGCAGAGATGAAGAATGCCCTGACAAAGCGCATGGAATTCTTTGATGAGATGGGATGCCGCGCATCGGATCATGGACTGGACTATGCGATGTATGTGCCTGCTTCAGAGGAAGAGATCGAAGCAATCTTTGCAAAAGGGATGGAAGGAGAGCCGATCAGCAAAGAAGAGGAATTAAAATATAAGACTGCATTTATGCTTTATGTAGGAAGAGAATACCATCGTCTGGGATGGGCAATGCAGCTTCATTACGGATGTAAACGTGACAATGACGTAAAACGTTTCCGCAAGCTTGGACCGGATACGGGATTTGACTGTATTGATACTTATACGCCATCTGCACAGCTGGCAGATCTGCTCAATGCACTGAATGTGACAGACGAGCTGCCAAAGACGATTCTGTACAGTCTGAATCCAAACGACAATGCAGCCATCGGAACGATCATCGGATGTTTCCAGGATGCCGGTGTTGCGGGAAAGATCCAGCAGGGAAGCGCGTGGTGGTTCAATGACCACAAGCAGGGCATGATCGATCAGATGACGTCCCTTGCAAATCTGGGACTTCTCAGTAATTTTGTGGGAATGCTGACAGATTCCAGAAGCTTTTTGTCTTATACAAGACATGAGTATTTCAGACGGATCCTCTGCAATCTCATCGGCGGATGGGTAGAAAACGGAGAGTATCCGGCAGATGAAGAGATCCTCGGAAGAATTGTGCAGGATATTTCTTACAACAACGCAGTGAGATATTTTGGATTTGATTTGTAAATAAAAGGAAAATGAGGAAAGATCAATGCTTTCCTCATTTTTTAAGTTTAGAGTCAGATTTAATTTCCCAGTTCATTCTGGATCCGCTGTTTGGTATCCAGGATCAGATGGGTAAACTGTTCCACTCTGGCATCGTCCATCCGGTCTTTCGGTGCAGATACGCTAATGGCATACGAGGGTTTTCTGTGAAGACCTTTCAATGAGACGGCGATACAGCGCACACCCAGTTCATTTTCTTCGTTGTCCATGGCATAGCCGTTTTTGCGGACATCTGCGATCAGACTTTGAAATTTGACGAAATCGACAACGGTGTAATCGGTGAGCTTTCGAATTTCGCTGTGATCCCAGATTTTTTTGACTTTTTCATCTTTCATATCGGCCAGCAGAGCTTTTCCGACCCCGGAACAGTATAAAGGGATCGATTTTCCGACCATGGAGACTAAACGCACGGAATTGTGGGAAGCCTCTACTTTATCAATATATACTGCATTCAGACCATCCAGTTGGACCAGGTGGACCGTTTCATTGGTCTGTTCTGCAAGTTCTTTAATGTAAGGGCGGATCAGATCGATGATATTATTCTGGGCCAGAATCTGGTTGGCGATTCCACAGAATTTAAATGTCAGACTGTATTTCAGTGTCTCCGCATCCTGCTTTGCATATTCCATACAGATCAGGGAGTTTAAGATACGGTGGACGGTACTTTTATTGAGATTTAATTCCTTGCTCAGTTCCAGAAGTCCGATCGGACCGGTACGGGCAAGGCATTCTATGGTATGGAAAATACGTTCCGATACCTGTATTGGGTTTTTTCTTCCATAAGATCACTCCTGTAAAGTCCGGTGCTCAAAAGAGCGCCGAGTATCATTCAGTGGTTATTGTAGCACAGTTTGGGAAGAAGAGTAAATAAAAAAATAGTAAAGTAAAAAAATGCAAAGAATGGCTTGACAATCCATAGAAAGTGAGTATAATCAAAATTAAAGAGTTCATATTACGAAACATAGTTCCATAATGTGAAACAAACAACGTGATTCAGTGATAAGGAGAATGACCATGAACGAAGTATTAGAAAAGATTCAGAAAATCGGGATTGTTCCGGTTGTTGTATTAAATGATGCGAAAGACGCAGCACCTTTGGCAAAGGCACTCTGTGACGGCGGACTTCCATGTGCAGAAGTGACATTCCGTACAGAAGCAGCAGAAGAGTCTATCCGCATTATGGCAGAGCAGTTCCCACAGATGCTGGTAGGGGCAGGTACTGTTCTGACAACAGAGCAGGTAGACCGTGCAGTTGCAGCAGGAGCAAAATTCATCGTAAGTCCAGGATTAAATCCAAAGGTTGTAAAATACTGTATTGAAAAAGGAGTTCCGGTGACACCGGGAACAGCAAATCCAAGTGATGTAGAGCAGGCAATCGAGCTTGGATTGGAAGTTGTGAAATTCTTCCCGGCAGAAGCAGCCGGCGGACTGAATATGATCAAGTCCATGGCAGCACCTTACACAAATATGAAATTTATGCCGACAGGCGGAATCAATGCAAAGAACATCAACAGCTACCTTGCATTCCCTAAGATCCTGGCATGTGGCGGAAGCTGGATGGTAAAAGGAGATCTTGTTGCAGCAGGAGAATTTGATAAGATTACAGAGCTGACAAAAGAAGCAGTGATGACAATGCTTGGATTTGAACTGAAACACATCGGAATCAACTGTGAAAATGAAGAAGAGGCTGAGAAAACAGCAGGAACATTCGCTTCTTTATTCGGATTTGAGAAGAAGAGCGGAAACAGTTCTGTATTTGCAGGAAGTGCTGTAGAAGCAATGAAGAGCCCATACCTTGGAGCAAAAGGACACATTGCAGTAGGAACAAACAGCGTAGATCGTGCAGTAAATTATCTGGAGTCTCAGGGCGTAGAGTTCAATATGGACAGTGCAAAATACAAAGACGGAAAACTTACAGCAATTTACTTAAAAGAAGAAGTTGCCGGATTTGCAGTACATCTTGTACAGAAATAAAAAATTATTAAAGGAGAATAATAATGAGTAAAAAAGTAGTTACATTTGGAGAAATTATGTTAAGACTTGCACCAGAAGGATATTATCGTTTTGTGCAGGCAGATACATTTGGAGCAACATACGGCGGTGGAGAAGCAAACGTAGCAGTTTCTCTGGCAAATTATGGATTTGATGCTTCTTTCGTAACAAAACTTCCGACACATGAGATCGGACAGGCAGCAGTAAACTCCCTGAGAAAATACGGTGTGGATACATCCAAGATCGCACGCGGCGGAGACAGAGTAGGGATCTACTTCCTTGAGAAAGGTGCTTCTCAGAGACCATCCAAAGTAATTTATGACCGTGCAGGTTCTTCTATTTATACAGCATCCAAAGAAGATTTCAACTGGAAAGAAATCTTTGAAGGAGCAGAGTGGTTCCATTTTACAGGAATTACACCGGCACTCAACGACAATGTAGCAGAGATCTGTCTGGAAGCTTGTAAAGCAGCCAAAGAGATGAATGTGAAGATTTCCTGTGACTTAAACTACAGAAATAAACTGTGGAGCAAAGCAAAAGCAGGAGAAGTAATGGGTGAACTTTGCAAATATGTGGATGTATGTATTGCAAACGAAGAAGATGCAGCAGATGTATTCGGTATTCATGCAGCAAACACAGATGTAACTGCAGGAGAAGTAAATCACGAAGGATATAAAGATGTAGCAAAACAGCTTGCTGACCGTTTCGGATTTGAGAAAGTTGCAATTACACTTCGTGAATCTATTTCAGCAAATGACAATAACTGGTCTGCTATGTTATATGACGGAACAGACTATTTCTTCAGTAAAAAATATAAGATGCATATCGTAGACCGTGTAGGTGGCGGAGATAGCTTCGGCGGCGGATTGATCGCTGCAACACTGAGCGGATATGATTCACAGGCTACCATTGAATTTGCAGTAGCAGCATCCTGCCTGAAACACTCCATCGAAGGTGACTTCAACATGGTTTCTATGGATGAAGTTGCCAAACTGGCAGGAGGAGATGCTTCCGGACGTGTACAGCGCTAAGCACTTTTGGAAGAATATAAATAAATAAGCCATAATCGACTATTTTGTTGCCAATATACGCCGGGACAGATTTTTCTGTCCCGGTTTTTCAGTTTTCCTTACAGAAGAGATTGACAATATTCTTTTTGTATAGTACTATTATCTCACAAAACCGAAACGTTTCGGTTAAGGAAAAGGAGGAAAGAGATATGCCATTAGTAACGTCGGAAAAAATGCTTTCAGACGCACAAAAAGGTGGGTATGCAGTGGGAGCATTCAATGTAGAAAATATGGAGATGGCAAAAGCTGTGATCGCGGCGGCAGAAGAGATGCGCTCGCCGGTTATGCTGCAGACTACTCCATCTACGGTCAAGTATGGATCTTTGGAAACATTTGCAGCAATTGTAAAAGCAGAGGCTTCTAAGACCGATATTCCGGTCTGTCTTCATCTGGATCACGGCAACAGCTTTGAGCTGGCTGTACAGGCGATGAAAGCCGGATATACTTCTGTGATGATCGATGGATCCCATGAAACATTTGAAGAAAATGTGGCACTGACAAAAAAAGTGGTTGAGGTAGCCAGGGTCTATGGAGTTCCGGTGGAAGCGGAGCTTGGAAAAGTAGGCGGGAAAGAAGATGATCTGGAGGCAGAAGCGGATCATAATACAGATCCTGAAGAGGCAAAAGAATTTGTGGAAAGAACGGGTGTTTCTTCTCTGGCGATCGCGATCGGTACAGCTCATGGATTTTATGCGGGAACTCCAGTGTTGGATAAAGAAAGGGTTTCAGATTGTAAAAAGGTTGTTTCTGTACCACTGGTACTTCACGGTGCAAGTGGACTCAGCGAAGAAGATGTGGTAGAATGTGTACAGCGCGGGATGTGTAAAGTGAATTTTGCGACAGAATTGCGTGTAGCATACACAGATGCTGAAAAACAGTTGCTGAAAGAGAATCCGGAGACCTTTGATCCGAAAAAACTGGGAATTGCAGCAATGAAAGCCGTAAAAGAACAGACCATACTGCGAATGAAGATGTGTGGATGTACAGGAAAGGTACAGTAGTTCCACATAGATGTAGTAAGGAAGGCGGAAAGCATCAATGGGAGCGACGATGAAAGACATCGCGAGAGTGACAGGACTGGGACTGGCAACGATTTCTTCTTATTTAAATGGGGGAAATGTCCGGGAGAAAAACCGGATCAAAATTGAGGCGGCAATTGACGAATTGGATTTCGAGGTAAACGAGGTAGCGAGAGGTTTAAAGACAAACCGGACAAAGACGATTGGGATCATCATTCCGGAGCTGAACAACATTTTCTGTGCAGAGATTATTACAGAAGTGGAAGATGTGCTTCGAAATCATGGATATGCAACGATGATCTGTGACTGTAGAACAGATGCGGCACGGGAAGCGGAAGCGGTAGAGTTTTTGTTTCGACGCAGGGTGGACGGACTGATCTTGATGCCGTCCGGCAAATCAGGAAAGCATCTGGAGAGATTTTTACATGTGGGAAAACCAGTTGTGCTGATCGATCGTAATCTGGAAGATGTTCCATGTGACAGTGTACTTGTGGACAACCGGGGAGCTGCGCAGGCGGCAGTAGAGAGACTTTTTCTGGCAGGTCATCGAAAGATCGGAATGATTGCAGGACCGGAGCATGTATTTACAGCAAGAGAGCGATATCTTGGATATGAAGAGGCGTTCAAAAAGGCAGGAATCGAAGTACAGGATTCATTGGTTGTGCATGGAGATTATACGATCGCAGGCGGTGCCAGGGCGATGAAGGAGCTTGCAAAACAGAATCCGCAGATGACAGCAGTTTTTGTATCAAATTATGAGATGACGGTTGGAGCCATGATCGAAAGCAATGAGATTGGAATCCGGATTCCGGAAGATCTGTCAGTGATAGGATTTGATAATATCGAGTTTGCGAAAGCCAGCAATCCAAAGCTAAGTATTGTGACACAGCCGACAAAAGAAATCGGCAGAAATGTAGCAGAACTGATATTGGACAGACTGGACAATCCAACCCGGGAGATGCCTCCGAAAGAAATGAAGTTAAAGACCAGTTTTGTAGAAGGAAAATCCGTACACATGTTGTCTGTATGACAAGGTGTACGATTTCTTTATCCCGAAAACCGAAACGTTTCGGAATGTTTTGGAGGAGAACATGAAGACGTATTTAATAGGAATTGATATTGGAACAAGCGGATGTAAAATCGCTGTATTTAATAAAGCAGGAGAAGTCCTGGCCGCGCAGAGCGGAACGTATCCGGTGTATTATCCAAAGCCCGGATGGGCAGAGCAAAATCCGGAGGACTGGTGGAATACAATCTGCCAGGTACTTCCGGAAATGTTACAAAAAGCTGAGATTTCACCGGATGAGATTGCGGGAATCGGAATTGACGGGCAGAGCTGGTCAGCCATCGCAGTGGATGAAAACGGAAACGTTCTGACAAATACACCGATCTGGATGGACACAAGAGCGCAGGACATCTGTGATGAATTGAATGAGAGAATCGGAAAAGATCGGATTTTCAAGCTGTGTGGAAACTCCCTGCAGCCATCGTATACAACGCCTAAGATTGTCTGGTATCAGAGAAATCTTCCGGAAGTATATGCAAAAACAGCAAAGATCTTACAGTCAAACAGCTATATTGCATTTAAGCTGACTGGAAAAATGACACAGGATGTTTCTCAGGGCTATGGTTTGCATTGCTTTAATATGCAGGAAATGACTTGGGATTTTGCAATGTGTGAGGAGCTCGGATTTTCAAAGGATCTGCTTCCTGAAATCTATCCATGCCATGCTGTGATCGGAACCGTGACAGAAGAAGCGGCCAAAGAAAGTGGACTTTGCGTGGGAATCCCGGTTGTGGCAGGCGGTCTGGATGCAGCCTGCGCAGCACTGGGAGTCGGTGTACTTCACGATGGAGAGACACAGGAGCAAGGCGGGCAGGCAGGGGGGATGAGTATCTGCATGGATCATTATTGTGCAGACGAGAGGCTGATCCTCGGAGCCCATGTTGTGCCGGGACACTGGCTGCTTCAGGGGGGAACTACAGGAGGCGGCGGTGTCATGCGCTGGCTGGAAAAGGAATTTGGAGACTGGGAACGAGAGGAAGGAAAGCGAAGGGGCGTCAGCTCTCTGGATCTGATGAACGAAGAGGCAAAAGTAATTCCGGCGGGTAGTGACGGAGTTGTATTTCTTCCGTATATGTCCGGAGAACGTTCTCCGATCTGGGATCCGGATGCGAAAGGTGTTTACTACGGATTGGATTTCAGCAAGAAAAAAGGGCATCTGATCCGGGCTGCGATGGAAGGAACTGCCTATGCACTGAAGCACAATCTGGAAGCGGCAGAAGAAGCAGGAGCAAAAGTGGAAGTGTTAAAAGCAATGGGAGGAGCAGCAAATTCACACCTCTGGACACAGATCAAATCCGATGTGACCGGAAAAACCATGGAAGTCCCCTCATCAGATACTGCAACCACACTGGGAGCGGCACTTCTTGCAGGAGTCGGAGTAGGAATGTATGAAAGCTTTGAAGAAGCGGTGGAGAAGACCGTCAATAAAGGAAGAGTACATACGCCGAATGTGGAGCATAAGGAAATCCACGAAAAGAATTATGAGACATACAGAGCTCTGTATGAACAATTAAAAAGTCTGATGAAAAAGACAGGAGGAAAGAAACAATGAAAGCAGCAGTAGTTTGTGCAAATGAAGATGTACAGTATCTGGATTATGAAGAGCCGATTCCGGGACCGGGAGAAGTGAAGGTTAAGGTTCGGGCATCCGGAATCTGCGGTTCGGATATTCCGAGAGTGCTTCACAATGGAGTACACTTTTATCCGATCGTACTTGGACATGAATTCTCCGGAGATGTTGTGGAGATCGGAGAAGGTGTCACAAAGGTAAAAGTCGGAGACAGAGTATCCGGTGCACCGTTAAAGCCTTGTATGAAATGTGATGACTGCCAGAATGGAAACTTTTCCCTCTGCAAGCATTATAGCTTTATCGGCTCCAGAGAACAGGGAAGCAATGCAGATTATGTGGTGATTCCGGAACAAAATGCAGTTGTCTATGATTCTTCGATCTCCTATGAGCAGGCCGCTATGTTCGAGCCTTCTACAGTTGCCCTTCACGGATTGTTACAGAACGAGTATCAGGGAGGGCAGTATGTTGCTGTGTTAGGCGGTGGAACGATCGGAATGTTCACCATGCAGTGGGCAAAGATTTTCGGCTCCAGAAAAGTTGTGGTATTTGACATCAGCGAGGAGCGTCTGGAACTGGCAAAACGTCTGGGTGCAGATGCAGTCATCAATACAACGAAAGAAAATTATATGCAGGAAGCAATGGCACTTACCGGGAAAAAGGGATATGGCTATGTGTTCGAGACGGCAGGACAGATCCCGACTATGCATATGGCATTTGAACTTGCGGGCAATAAAGCAAATGTCTGCTTTATCGGAACACCACATGCAGAGCTTACATTCACACCGGCAATGTGGGAGAATATGAACCGGAAAGAGTTCCACCTGACCGGTTCCTGGATGTCTTACAGTGCACCGTTTCCGGGAAAAGAGTGGGAGCTGACCGCACATTATTTTGCAACAGGACAGTTAAAATTCGATCCGGGATTTATCTACAAAAAAGTCCCGATGAGTCAGGCACAGGAGGCATTTCAGATGTTCAAGACGCCGGGACTGGTCAAAGGAAAAGTGTTACTTGTAAACGAATCGTAAATGAGTGGGGAGATAGTTGTAAGATGATACTGACCGTGACATTAAACGCAGCAATCGATAAACGTTACGTTGTAGAAAATTTCCGTCTGGGAGAAGTAAACCGTGTGAAGGAGTGTGCATACACTCCGGGCGGAAAAGGACTCAATGTTTCAAAACCTGCAGCAATCGCAGGAGAAGAAGTAGTTGCCACAGGTTTTGTAGGAGGCCATGCGGGAAATTATATTGAGGAGGCGTTAAAGCCTTTCGGAATTCAAAGTGAGTTTTACCATCTGGAAGCAGAGAGCCGTTCCTGCATCAATATCTGGGATGAGACGAATCGTGTGCAGACAGAATTTCTGGAACCGGGGTTTACGGTAACAGAAGAGCAGTTTCAGGGATTTTTAAAGAAATTCCGCAATCTGGTAAAACAGGCAGATGTGATAGCAATGTCCGGAAGTGTGCCAAAAGGACTGGATGGAAGCGCGTATCAGCGTCTGGTGGAAATCTGCAGAGAGGAAAAACGGAATGTGATTCTGGATACAAGCGGCGCATTGCTTACCATGGGAATTGAAGCAAAACCGACAATGATCAAACCGAATCTGGATGAGATCCGGATGTTGACAGGCATGTCCTGTGACAGCCTGGAGGAAATGATCGAGGCAGCAAAGCAGATTCATGAAGGCGGAGTGGAGATCGTAGCAGTTTCGCTTGGCGCAGAGGGATCCTTTGTGGTGTGTGAAGAAGGGATTTATCAGGCGCAGGTTCCGAAAATCGATGCAGTCAATACCGTGGGATGCGGGGATTCCATGATTGCCGGATTTGCAGTCGGAATGAGTCAGAAGATTTCCGTGGAAGGAAGTTTAAGACTTGCAAGCGCGATTTCAGCGGCAGCTGCACTTCGAGAAGAAACCGGATTTTTTGTAAAAGAAGATATGGAACGCATTTTTAAAGAGGTAAAAATAACAAAGTTAAAATAAAGAAAGCGAGGGACAAAACATGGCAGAAATGATTCAGCCGGCAATGGTGCCGAAAGTAAAATTGTATACAGGAGAAGAAATCCCATGTGTGGGAATGGGGACATTTGGTTCTGACCGTTTTACACCGGAGCAGGTGTCAAATGCAGTGGCAGGAGCAATCCGCTGCGGATACCGTATGTTTGACTGTGCGGCATGTTATGGAAATGAAGATCAGATTGGAGAGGTATTCCATGCGGCCTTTGAAGAGGGTGTGGTAGAACGGAAAGATTTATTTATCATGACAAAAGTATGGAATGATATGCATGAGAGAGTAGAGGAATCCTGCAGAAAAAGCATTCAGGACCTGCAGTGTGACTACATTGATTTGTTCTTTATTCACTGGCCATTCCCGAACTACCATGCACCGGGATGTGATGTGGATTCCAGAAATCCGGATTCCAGACCATTTTCTGTGGAAGAATTTATGAATACATACAGACAGTGTGAAGAACTGGTGAGAAAAGGACTGATCCGCCACATTGGAATTTCCAATATGACCATTCCGAAAATGGAGGCAGTACTGCCGCTTATGGAAATTATGCCGTCTGCCTGTGAATCCGAGATGCATGTGTGCTTCCAGCAGAAGGAAATCTTTGATTATCTGACGGAACATAAGATTCAGCCGATCGGATTCATGCCGCTTGGTTCCCCACAGAGACCGGAGAGAGATATGTGTCCGGAAGATGTAGCAGACCTGCAGACTCCTGAGATGCAGGAAATTGCAAAGGCACATGGCTGTCATCCGGCGCTGATCGCTTTAAAATGGGCACATCAGAGAGGACAGATTCCGATTCCGTTCTCTGTTCATGAAGCAGAATATGTAAGTAACCTGAAAGCGATGACAGAGGATCCGCTGACTGAAGAAGAGATGAAGACGATCGAGACACTTGAGAGAAACAACCGTCTTGTGAAAGGTCAGGTATTTTTGTGGGAAGGCGCAAAAGACTGGCACGATCTCTGGGATGAAGAAGGAAAAATTGTAACGTTGTAAAGCTGTAAATAAGTAGAAAGGCATGCTGTATGGTATGTCTTTTTACTTATTTAAGGCAGATTGCTATTTTAAACAGAAAAAAATTCGGTTAAAATAGAAGTACATATGAAAAAGGAGATTAACTATGTACATTTTATATAATAGACTCATCACTGCATTGAATGAGAAAAAACCGGATTCTACAGAATTTTATATTGCCAAAATGATGATCTGGAATTTATGGGAGCTTCCAAGAATGTCGATCAGTGATGTGGCAAAGATGTGTGCTGTTTCAAAGTCAACGATTTCCAAGTTTGTCAGAGACATTGGTTTTGAAGATTATTTAGATTTTAAACTGGAAGCAGTACGGCAGGGGAAGAAGGAAATTTATAATAGCAATGGAAAATGTAATATCACAGATTATATTCGGGGGCATGGCATATGGGAATATGAAAAAATTTTGTCAGAAGATATTAGATCTGTATTGTTTGGAATAGAGGAAGATCAGTTAAAACGTCTGGCGGTGGATTTGCATGAATACAAACACCTGGCAGCGTTTGGAATCAGTTATTCAGAATCTGCGGCGATCAATTTGCAGCATAAAATGCATTATTACCATAAGTTTTTGTATACGACAATGAATGACAGACAGCAGGAAAACTATATCGAATCAGCGGATGAGGAGACATTGATCTTTATTTTTTCGAATTCAGGAAAATACATCACTGAATATCAGAATCGTGAAGGGCGGCCGCCAAAGTATAGTTTTGATAAGACGAAAGCCAAAATCGTGCTGGTTACATCGAATGAACAAATGTTGGTTGATAAAAGAGTAGATGAGTGTGTGTTGTTTCGATATGCAGACTGTGTCCAAAATCATCCAATCCTGTATCAGGTGTTCATAGAACGACTATTATACAGTTATGAAGAGTTATATGGTACTTCAGAAGGTATGAATACAAAATAAAAGAGGTTAAAAACAGAGGGTTTTAAAGTTTCCAAAATTCGAACTTTTAAAAATCTCTGTTTTTTTTATTATAATGATAGTAACAAATAGAGCTTTATTTGAGAAGAAAAAGGAGGAGTCTATGGGAAATATTTATTTCCGGAAAGAGGCGGAAGAATGGAACCAGGCGTTTCCAATTGGGAATGGATTTCTTGGAGCAATGGTGTTCGGAAATGTTGCAAAAGAGCGGATACAGGTGAATGAGGATTCCGTATGGTCAGGCGGATTTTCAAATCGGGTTAATCCTGATGCAGGAAGATATCTTGAAAAAATCAGAGAATGTTTATTTGAAGGAAACGTTCAGGAAGCAGAGAAACTGGCAGAACAAAGTATGTATGCTACAAGTCCTAATATGCGGGTGTACCAGCCGTTAGGAGATATCTGGATTCGTTTTATGGATCAGGAAGCAGAGCGAAAACTGGCTCGGGATGAAAGTGGACTGCCATATTTAAAGGAATCTGCAGCAGAAGTGGAAGCATATCAGAGAATATTGAATTTAGAACAGGCAGTTGGAAAGATTGAATACTGTGTGGGAAGAACAAAATGGAATCGTGAATTTTTTGCCTCAAATCCGGCAAAAGTGGCTATGTACAGTATTTGTGCAGAAAGTGGAGAGGACATTAACCTTGAGATATCTGCAACCAGAAAAGACAATCGATCAGGTCGCGGAGTATCCTTCTGTGATCGGATTCTGGCAGAGGAAAATCAGTACATCTGGCTGGAAGGATCATCCGGAGGAAGGGAAGGAATTGGATTTGCCATGGGAGTTCGAGTTTGTTCCTGTGGGGGAAGGCAATATCAGATGGGAAGCCGTATTATTGTAGAAAAGGCAAGAAAAGTTCTGATCTGTTTTACGGGAAGAACGACATTTCGATCTGCAGAACCGAAACAATGGTGCAGAGAGCATCTGGCTTCATTATCTCTGGACACGTATGCAGAGAGAAAAAGAGAGCATATTCAGGATTATCAAACATACTTTAATGCCAGTCGTCTCACTTTCAGACAGGAAATGAATCTGGATAATCTCACAACACCAGAAAGATTAAAAAGAATCCGGGAAGGACATCATGATATCGGGCTGGTGAATCTGTATTATGATTTTGCAAGATATCTATTGATCAGTTCCAGCAGAGAGGGTAGCCTTCCGGCAAATTTGCAGGGAATCTGGAATGAAGAATTTGAACCCATGTGGGGAAGCAAATATACTATAAACATCAATATTCAGATGAATTACTGGATGGCGGAAAAAACAGGATTGCAGGCATTACACCTTCCGCTTCTGGAGCATTTGAAGCGTATGCATCCAAGGGGAAAAGAGGTGGCGGCATCCATGTATCATGTAGAGGGATTTTGCTGTCATCACAATACTGACATATGGGGGGATTGTGCACCACAGGATTATCATACCAGCTCTACGATATGGCCGATGGGCGGAGCCTGGCTGTGTCTGCATATATATGAACATTATCAGTATACAAAAGATAAGGGATTTTTGGAGGAATATTTTCCGATTTTAAAAGACAGTGTACAGTTTTTTATGAATTATATGGTTCAGAATTCAGATGGAAAGTGGGTGACAGGACCATCTAGTTCTCCGGAAAATATTTACATCACGGCTAAGAATCAGTATGGATGTCTTTGTATGGGACCAACCATGGATATTGAAATTGTAAGAGAATTATTCAGTAATTATCTGAAAACGGTAGAGATTTTGGAAAAAGAGGAACCATTAACAGGGCTGGTAAAAGACCGGATAGAAAATCTGCCGAAATTAAAAGTTGGAAAATATGGTCAGATTCAGGAGTGGGATCAGGATTACGAAGAATTGGAAGTGGGACACCGTCATATTTCACAGTTGTTTGCTTTGTATCCTGCACAGCAGATCCGGAAAGACCAGACTCCGAAGCTGGCACAAGCAGCAGAAAAAACATTGGATCGACGTCTGGAAAATGGCGGAGGTCATACAGGATGGAGTAAAGCGTGGATTATCCTGTTTTTTGCAAGACTGTGGAAGAAGGAAAAAGCATATCAAAATCTTCAAGAATTATTGGCAGAGGCAACTTTAGACAATCTTTTGGATAACCATCCACCGTTTCAGATTGATGGAAATTTTGGAGGAGCCTGTGGGATATTGGAAATGATCGTACAGGACTACCAGGATGTTGTTTATCTTTTACCTGCTTTGCCGCAGGAGATGCCGGATGGAAATGTTAGTGGAATCCGAACAAAAAGTGGCTTTATTCTAAACATGGAGTGGAGCGGATGCCGTGTAAAAAGCGTAGAAGTAGAATCTGTTCATGGAACGCAGATTACAATTGTAAATGAAACATTAGAATCAAGAAAAATCAGATGTGAAAAAGGCGAAAAGAAAGTGATTGTATTCGAATGAAAAGAGAGGGATCGAGATGAAATATGAAAAAATGGTCAGAGAGATTGTAGAGGCAATCGGTGGGAAAGAAAATATTCTCAATGTATATCATTGTGCAACAAGGCTTCGGTTTCAGTTGAAGCAGGAGGACACAATTCAAGACGAAACAGTAAAAAACATAGAAGGTGTGCTTTCCGTCGTAAAAGGCGGGGGTCAGTATCAGATTGTGATTGGACGTCATGTGGGTGATGTATATCAGGAATTACTATCTGTGTATGATATGCAGAAAGAAGAAAGCGGATTAAAAGATGCAAAAGAATTTAAAGAGGAAATGAAAGATAAGAAAATCTCAAGCCGGTTTATCGATACGATTTCAGGAGTCTTTACTCCGATTTTAAATCTGTTGATCGCAACTGGAATTATTAAATGTTTCCTGGCACTTATGACTGCGACCGGTTTGATGGATGCAACGGCAGGAACCTATCAGATCCTTTCCATTGCAGGGGATTGCTTTTTCTACTTTATGCCCGTCTTTTTAGGATATACGGCAATGAAAAAATTCGGTGGGACTCCGTTTGTTGGAATGGCTATCGGTGCAGCTCTTGTGTACCCGTCTATTGCGGTCATTATGGGAGGTGAGCCACTGTATACCCTTTTTGCAGGAACGATTTTTGAGTCACCGGTATATGTTACATTTTTGGGGATTCCAGTGATTCTGATGAATTATGCAAGCTCTGTGATTCCGGTTGTATTAGTCTGCTTTTTTAGCGGCAAAGCTGGAACGATTTTTGGATCGTTGTATTCCACAGTTGGTGAAGGCATTTGTCGTACCAATGCTTACAATTTTGGGCGGTGTTGTTCTGGGACTTCTGGTATTGGGACCGATTGCAACATTCGCAAGTAATTTGTTGGGAGCTCTGATGGGATTTCTCTTTGAAATTAACTCTACAATCTGTGGATTTCTTTATGGAGCATTGATTCAGGTATGTGTGATGTTTGGGGTGCACTGGGGATTTGTTGCACTGAACGTCAATAATATGGCAACTCTCGGATATGACGCGATTACGATCGCAGGACTTGCTTCTGCGTTTGCACAGGCAGGGTGGTTCTGATGATCATGCTCAAAACAAAAAGTTAAAAAATTAAAAGGAGTATGTGGCCCTGCGATTATTTCGGCAATGTTTGGAATTACAGAGCCTGCAAGTTTATGGGGTAACTTTGCAGTTTAAGCGTCCGTTTATCCTTGCTTGTCTGGCTTCCGGTATTGGGGGTGCGATTATCGGATTTGGAGGAGTAAAACAGTACTCAGCAGGAACCAATGGAATTTTTGGATGGTTACAAGTCATCAACCCACAGACAGGATTTGATTCCACAGTAGTTGCAGCAATTATTGCATGTATAGCAAGTTTTGTATCAGCAGTAGTACTTATGAAAATATTTGATAAAAAACTGGGAATCGATCATATTTAGCGTTTCTTTCAGGCATGGAAAGAGTCGGTGCAGATATATCTGGCATCGACTTTTTCTATGTATAAAAGAAAATCTCCGCCGAAATTTCTACTTTCACAATACAGTGCTTTGTTGTATACTAGGCGTAGGAATTTCTGTGTTTTTGACAGGAGTCATAGGTGGGAGGATACAAAAGTGTATAAAGTGTTATTGGTCGATGATGAAATCCTCGTCCGTGAAGCAATCAGCGCGAAGATAGAATGGGGACATCTTGGGTTTGAACTGGTAGGTGATTGCGAAAATGGAAAAGCAGCGATTGAATTTTTAA
>ENA-OQKD01000131-OQKD01000131.1-human-gut-metagenome-genome-assembly--contig:-NODE-131-length-20967-cov-3.698464_pt1 | contig 20967 bp, 21 predicted proteins | sample MGYA00242775_ERZ504792 | MGnify/ENA primary metagenome ERZ504792 (study PRJEB26092, sample SAMD00036401) | human gut metagenome | host: Homo sapiens | study: EMG produced TPA metagenomics assembly of...
AAGGGCCGCAGTAACAGGCGGTATGAATGACACCAGGGCCAGGGATGAGATAGGGGGATATGCTTGAAGATAGAGACGCGGGATTTTGGAATCCTTGAGATAGAAGAAAGAAATATTATAACATTTAAACAGCCCATATTCGGATTTGAAGAATATACGCAGTTTGTACTTGTAAATGATTCCAACATGGGAAATGGAATCTGCTGGCTGCAATCCATTGAGCAGAAGGACATATGCTTTATCATGCTGAATCCTCTGGAAGTAAAACGTGATTATGCTCCGGTTGTGATGCAGGATATATTAATCCTGCTGCAGGCGGTTCCTGAGGATGATTTGGACTGCTGGGTTCTCATGGTCATCGGAGAGACGTTCCGCAATTCCACAGTAAACCTGAAAAGCCCTGTCATCATTAATCATAAGACGAATCTGGCTGTCCAGGTAATACTGGACCAGGATTATCCCATACGGCAGTCCATATTCAGCCAGGGAGAGAGGGACGGCCTATGCTGATTTTATCCAGGAAAAAAGGCGAATCAATTAAAATTGGCGATGATATTGAGATATTTGTGTCCGAGATTAAAGGCGACAAGGTGCGGCTTGGCATTTCAGCGCCCGGCGATATGAAGATATGCCGCACGGAGCTGTATCTTACCATGGAGAATAACAAGGAAGCATCGGATAAGGTGGATCTGCTTAAGGTGTTCCAGCTCTCCAGAAACCTGAAAGCTCTTGCCCAGGAGGATGAAAAGGAAGTTAGGGAGGAGAAAAATGGAAGTGCTTGAGCAGATGAGGATGCTGCTCAGGGAAAAGGCCATTCTGTTCGGACAGTATGAGCAGGAGACCCTGAGACTGGATACGGATGACCTGGACGCGGTGGACGATATCGTGGATGCAGTACAGGCACGGCAGGCCCTTATAGATAAGATAAACGGACTGGACCGGAGGATTGCCGCTATCGGGGAAGCATCGGCTTACGGCGCGCGCTGTTTTCATATTGGGAAAAATCAGTGCGATTATGCCGGCCTTACTGAGGCTGAGCAGGCAGTATTCCGGGTCGGGCAGGAGGTATTTGCCATCATGACCAGAATCCGGGAGCTGGAAGAAGGAATACCGGGAAAGATGGCAGTGATTCAGGAACAGCTCCAGGAAAAGATAAAAAAGAATAAATGTAAACGGTAAATTTACCGGATATCTGAAACAGATGGGACAGGGGAGCAAAGGGGTGCTCTATGATAAACGCAGATAGGGGGACAAACAATGTCATCAATCAATACAGTCAGCGGCAACGGCAATAAGAATTACGTATCAGGTCTTGCTTCCGGCATGGATACGGAGAGTATTGTCAAGAGTTTTAATCTAAAGCGATAGTTTTAGAGTTTTGTGTCTATATTAGAGTTTTTGAAATTATATAAAAGATTCCGTCTGAGGCGGAATCTTTTTTGTGCAATATTACATGTTGCATTTTCGTTTTTTGATTCTCTATAATCAAGAGCACATAATATTTTTCAAATTATCAATGTATTTCAAGGTACAGTTCGTACCGGATTTCTCATTTAATTCAAATTGAACCGCATAAAAAGGAAGGAGTTATATGACTTATATTGAATTTGCAGATGCGGTAGAAAAGATGATGAACAAAAAGATGAAAGGGGCGTTCGTGCAAGCTTATATACGGCAATGAAAAATAATGGGAAAGAGAGAACGGGTATTTTGATTGAAATGCCCGGGATCAATATTTCTCCGACAATCTATCTAGAAGAGTATTACGAAAGCTATGTGGCGGGTAGAAAGATAGAACAGATTGTAGATGACATCAAGCAGCTTTATGAAGAAATAAAACAGGAAAAACCGTGGGATTGTGAATCTTTTCGGGATTATGAAGGGGTCAGAAACCGGATTGTATTTAAAGTGATCAACACGGCAAAAAATCGAAAATTTTTAAGAACCGTTCCCCATTTAGCGTTTCTTGATCTGTCTATTGTTTTTTATGTTCTTGTTGATGTGTCTGAAGAAGGAACAGCGGCAATGGTTGTTAACAGAAGCCATGCAGACACTTGGAAGGTGCAGGCAGAAACATTGTGGGAAGACGCGGTGAAAAATGTAAAAAATCTGCTTCCGGCAGAATTTGTTACGATGAACCATGCATTAAAATCTCTTTTAGGGGATGTGGAATATGAAGAGGGAGATCTTCTTTTAGAAAAGAAAAAAGACTATGATCAGATGTATGTTTTATCAAATAAATTCAGAAATTATGGAGCGGCATGTATTGCTTATCCTAACGTGCTCGAAATGATCGGTCAGATTTTAAAGAAAGATTATTATATTTTGCCAAGCAGTGTTCATGAAGTGATCATTGTGCCATATTCAGAAATCTATGTATGCAGTAAGTTGGATGAGATGGTAAGAGAAATCAACAGTACACAGGTTGAAGAGGAAGATGTATTAAGTAATCATGTGTATTTGTATGACAGAGTTTCCGGTAAGCTTCGTGTCGGATCATCTGTACAGACAGGGAGGATGATGGCATGAGACGATGGATGAAAGTTGTATTTTGTTTCTTTTTGGAATCATTTTTACGAACATGTTCACTATGGATCAGGCAGTCGCAGATGAAAGCTTTGGAAAAAGAGAAATCTCAGCAGAATCATCCGTATTGACGCAGAAAAAACAAGCAGTGTTAGATATGGAAACAATGACATTTTCGTTGGAATCAGAGGCAGATGAAGACGGAGATACGATATCGAAAGGTATGATACTGACAACTGCGGGAATCACATCGGATACATATCCGGCAGTTTTGACAAAATCGGATGAGATGTTCAAAAAAGCGGCGGCAATTTCAGAAAGATCAAAAGTAGAACTGACAGTAGGAGAAGAGATTTATTATGGCAATTACAGCACTAATTATTTTGATGTAAACGGAAAACCTGCATACTGTCTTGAACCGCTGAAAGATACTCCAAATTCAGGTTCGTATGAAACGCAGGCATTAACCGGCGGAGCTGTAAGAAAAGGATTGTATTATGCATATGGCGGTCCAGGATATGAATTGTATAGGGCAAAATATGGTGCGATCGGCATTGGAGAAAATTATTCTGTAAATGACGAATACTGTATGAGTCATTGCATTTTGTCGTATCTTTATATGGGAACGGAGGAAGCGTTTCTAGGATTAGATCAGCAGGTAATTGAAAATTTAAAACAGAAGGCAAAAAATATAGAAAGTATGCCGGATCCGCCGGAATCATTTTACGCGTTTTTGTTTAACTTAAATTCAGCCGGACAGACAATGGGAGGAAGTGGAAAAGACAGAGTCGGATCTATTGAGATTTATAAATATTCCGATCATCCGGAATGGATAGAAGGAAACAGATGCTATTCTCTTGCAGGAGCGGTGTTTGGTATCTATGAAAGCGGAAAAGACAAACTATTATGGGAATTGACTACAGACGAATCAGGTTATGCAAAAAAACGAAAATATTCCGATCGGAAATTATGATATCAGGGAATTAAAAGCTCCGGCCGGACATGTTATACAATTTAAGCCGCAATCTATCCGAATAGATGAAAACAAAGTATGTACATATAAGTGCACAGATCAGGCGCAGTATTATCCGATAGATCTGATTTTACAGAAAAAAGATAAAGAAACAGATCAATCAGAAGCTCAAGGAGCGGCAACATTGGAAGACGCTCAATTTTCTATTAAGTATTATTCCGGATATTATGAAAAAAATCCGGCAGATTCAGGAGTAACACCGGTCAGAGAATGGATTATGAAAACGGATTCAGAAGGAAGAATAAGAATGAAAGAAGAACAAAAAGTCAGTGGAGATCCGTTTTATAAAAACACGGAAGGAGAAGTTGTTCTTCCGCTTGGAACTGTTACATTTCAGGAAATAAAAGCTCCTGAAGGATATTTGCTCAACAATGAAATTTTTATAGAAACGGTTAGGGAAGAAGGCACAGGACAGACAGATACAATTTTTCAATGTCCTACAATACCTGATCAGATCATCAGAGGTAATCTGCAGATTGTAAAATTTCGTGAAGATAAAGAGGAAGAATCAGAGCAGGGCGAACAAAAAGTACCTTTGGAGGGAATTGTTTTTACAATCACATCAAAAACAACAGGCTGGCAGTGTGAAATTGTAACAGATGAAAACGGATATGCGTCAACATTCCGACAAGGAGAAGAACAGCAGAAAGGAGGTCTTGTATATGATACATATATTGTGAGCGAAAAAAAGGCGCCGGAAGGGTTGACTCCGGTAGGAGATTTTGAGATTACAATAGAAGAAGATGCGAAAACGCTATATTACATATTAGAAAATAAGAAAATATTTTCTCCGGTAAAGCTCGTGAAAAAAGATAGCGAGACAGAAAAAATAATTCCTGTTGCAGGAGCGGTGTTTCGGCTTTTGGACAAAGATAAAAAACCGATTACGATGACGACACATTACCCGAATGAATCAGTTTACGATCTGTTTAAAACAGACGAAAACGGAAGTTTTGTTTTGCCTGAGAAACTTCCTGCCGGAAATTATTATTTTCAGGAGGTGGAAGCGCCGCAAGGTTATCTTATAGAAGATGGATTAATTCCATTTACAATTATAGAAAATCATGACTGGGAGAAACCTTTTATTGTTGAGTCGAAAGACAGACCGGCGAAAGGGCGCATTTATATTCAAAAAAATGATTCTGTAACAGAAAAAGGAATCTCAGGAGTAAAATTTGAGATAAAGGCAGCAGAAGATATTTGTACTCCTGACGGAACTGTTCGTGTGGAAAAAGGAACAGTAGTCGGATCATTAGTGACAGACCAAAGCGGGAAAGCATGGTCGGAAGAATTGTATCTTGGAACGTATGAGATCATAGAGACAAAGCAGGCAGAAGGTTATATTTTGCCGGAAAAGAGCGTTGAGATCGAATTAGAGTACGAAGGTCAGGACGTACCGGTTGTGACAAAAGAGACGGAAATATTAAATAAGCCTACGTCTGTAGTTATCCGAAAATCAGATGGGGAAACAAAGAAAGCACTTTCTGGCGTGAAATTTGAACTGCGGGAAAAAATATCGGAAATAAACGAAGAATCCGATGCAGAAGAGGAAGATCTCAGCGAAGAGAAAACAACATATATTACAGATGAAAATGGAGAAATACATCTTTCTTATCTGCGTCCGGGAGTCTACTGTCTTTATGAGTCTGAACCTTTGACAGGATATATAAAAAATGAAGAAGTGTGGGAGTTTCAGATCAGGGAAGACGGAACAGTAGAAGGAGAACAGGAAAAAATTCTGGAGATTGAAAATCATCATACACGGATCACGGATACACACGCCGTTTGGAAAGAAAGCAAGGCAAAAGAAATTATTGCAGGAGAGGAACATATTATCTGCGATACAGTCAATTTTAAATATATGGAAGCAAATGCATCTTATACGATGAAAGGCATATTGATGGATGCAGATACAGGAAAAGAACTGCTTCAGGACGGGAAACCGGTAACATCAGAAAAAACATTTAAGGGGAAAGACGCAAAAGACGGGATTACAATGGAATTTGATGTTGATTCAAGAAAATTTCCGCGGAAAAGAATTGTAGTTTTTGAAGTATTGTATCTCGGTGATTGTTTGATTGATGCACATCGAGATCTGAGAAATCAGGAACAGACAGTATCTATTTTGAAAAAAGAAGAAGTTACGGTAAAAACCGGAGATAATAAGGTATATATGAAGCAAACGATTTTGATTATGTCGGCGTCTGTCTGTATTTTATATGCTACTTGGAAACGAAAAAAACGAAGACATTAAAAACGACCGATCAAGGATGCAGCAGCTGAATTGTTCTATTTGAGAAATTGCTTTAGAAATTTATTTAAAGATTGCTTATTAGAATTATTAAAATTAGTATTTAGAGCTTGCTCAAAATTACTGGGCTTAAAATTACTGTTTAGAATTTGCTCAAAATCAGTAGTAATATAAAGCGGTTAGTGTTATAATATTGAGAAAGTAAAGACTGTTTTTCAGAACAGAGAAAGGACGTAGATTATGAGCAAAGTAGAAGAATTTATCGCCGAGACAAAACTGAATGATCTGCTGCACAAAAAAGAGGCGGAAAGTCAGAAAAATAAAGTGATCTGGGTATTGGCAATTATTGGAGCAGTGGCAGCAGTTGCAGGAATCGCTTACGCAGTGTATCGTTTCTTTACACCGGATTATTTGGAAGAGTTTGAAGATGATTTTGACGATGACTTCGATGATTATTTCAGCGAAGACGATCAGGTGTAAGAAACTGTTTGCAAAAGTAAAACAGAATATACAGGCAGAGTGTGGATGAAACTGCACCCTGCCTGTTTTGCAGTTGAAAAGGTGTCTGCTTTGCAATGATATATGGATGAAGGATTGACATAAAAGTTAACAGAAAAATTGATAAAAGAGTAAGAGTTAATGCGGTAATTTTCTGCTGTGTTAAAAAGAAAAATTATTATGAAAGGAAAAGCTTATGAAGAAAGGGCAGATTTTTGAAGGAATAATTGAAAGAGTAGATTTTCCGAATAAAGGACTTGTGAAAGTTGAAGAAGAAGGTAAAGATGCCAGATATGTGACTGTAAAAAATGCAGTACCGGGGCAAAAAGTGCGATTCATTATAAATAAATTTAAAAAAGGGAATGCAGAAGGCAGGCTGTTAGAAGTTCTGGAAAATTCCTCTCTTGAAACGAGGAAACCTGTATGCAGTATTTTTCCGGCATGCGGTGGATGCATGTATCAGACAATGCCGTATGAAGAACAGATGAAAATGAAAGAAGGACAGATCCGAAGAATTATGGATGAAGCTGTGGACGGCGAGTATTTGTTTGAAGGTGTGAAGGCAAGTCCGAAAGAATTTGCATATAGAAATAAGATGGAATTCTCATTCGGAGATGAATATAAAGATGGTCCTTTGTCGCTCGGACTTCATAAAAAAGGAAGTACTTATGATGTGCTGACCGCATCCGACTGTAAACTCGTGCATGAAGATATGAATAAAATTCTCGTGTGCGTATTAGAGTATTTTAAAGAGCGGAAAGTCAGTTATTATAAAAAGATGCAGCATGTCGGATATTTAAGACATTTACTTTTAAGACGGGGAGATACGACAGGAGAGATCCTTGTCAATCTTGTCACAACAACGCAGGAAGAACATGACTTATCAGAACTGACAGAACAGCTTTTACAGCTTCCGCTTGAAGGGAAAATCGTAGGTATTCTTCATATTTTGAATGATTCTTTGTCAGATGTTGTAAAAAGCGATGAGACGAGGGTTTTATATGGACAGGATTTCTTTTATGAAAAACTGCTCGGATTACAATTTAAGATCACACCGTTCTCCTTCTTTCAGCCAAATACAAAGGGGGCGGAAGTGCTTTATGAAACAGTGCGCGAATACATAGGCGATATCCATGATCTGACGGTGTTTGATCTGTTCAGCGGAACAGGCACGATCAGTCAGGCGCTTGCTCCTGTGGCAAAAAAAGTGATTGGCGTAGAAATTGTAGAAGAAGCAGTGGAAGCGGCAAAAGAGAATGCAGAAAGGAACGGACTTTCTAATTGTGAGTTTATTGCCGGGGATGTGTTTGAAGTGCTTGATGATATAAAGGAGAAACCGGATGTGATCATATTAGATCCGCCAAGAGATGGAATCCATCCGAAGGCATTACCGAAGATCTTGGATTATGGAGTGGATCGTATCGTATATATTTCATGTAAAATGACAAGCTTGGCGCGGGATTTAGAGTTGATACAGCAGAGAGGGTATACGGTTGAAAAAATGACGGCAGTGGATCAATTTTGTGAGACTGTGCATGTTGAAACCGCCGTGCTTCTCACGCGGAAACCCTGATTCTATGCGGGGTTGCGGGATTATTTGATGGAAATGTAGTTGTGTTTTTACGAAAAATAAAATGGATAAGTTACCGTGGAAGTGGGGATGGGGTAACGCTGTGTGAGTTTAATATGTGGTTTATTGTTCGCTTCAGCCGGGGCAATCGTTGGGGCTATATCAGCAGGTAATAAAAAACAAGTAAAAGAAAGGCAATACAGACAGTAAGCTGTCAAAAGGTCTGTATGCAAGATTAGGTGAAGATGTCAATTATTTAAGGATCAAAGTTTTTATCAAAGTTGTGAGCCTTTGCAAAGGCCTTTAACTGTTTTATGATACGGTTCGCGTATTTCGGATTATTTTCTGTTACCCATGCCTCAATTCCAGAAGTATCAAAGATACTCATGGAAGCAAGGTTAGAATCAATATGTTGGCAGATCGGTTCAGTGATATCAACTAAGTGATCGAACATCGATTGTAAGTCCATAAGAAACACTATAACGGAGATAAGATCTGGCAATAATTTTAAGTTTTCATAAATTATTGATCGAGCTATGATGGGAGCGTGAATTTTGAAAAATATATTGGTTATTGATGATGATTTACATATAGGAAATGTATTGGAAGAAACTCTTACTAACGAAGGTTATGGTGTTATTCGTGCATACTCGGGAACGGAAGCTGTACTTTTGCTTTCTCAGGTAAAGCCCGATCTTGTACTTCTTGATTTAATGCTGCCGGGGTTGAGCGGAGAAGAAGTTTTGCCGCATATTAAAGGGATTCCTGTTATTATTATGAGTGCAAAAGTTGATGTAGACAACAAAGTTGCTCTTTTGCTCGGCGGAGCGGTTGATTATATGACAAAACCTTTTTATACAAGGGAATTATTAGCTCGGATAGCGGTACATCTTCGTACTTTTGATAGCTTTGCTAAGTCGGAAATTTTGACTTTTGAAGAAATAAAACTCAATATTGATACGCACATAGCACAAATAAAGGATGTAGAAATTAAATTGACGAGAACAGAGTATGCGATTTTGAAACTTTTAATGCAGAATCAGACACAAGTTGTTTCCAAATCGCATCTGCTTGATCATATCAGTGAAGATACACCGGATTGTACGGAAAGTTCACTAAAGACACATATAAGCAACCTTCGCAAAAAACTTCGTGCTGTAAATGGAAAAGAGTACATTGAAGCAGTTTGGGGAATCGGCTTTAAAATGAAAGAAGAATAAATCTCCACTGTTTCTGAACTATTTTCTTAACCGTTTTCTGAACTGTTTTGCGATAGAATGACAGCATCAAGTACAGGAGGTAAGACTTATGGAATATGTTCTTAAGACAAACGCTTTATGTAAAAATTATAAGAATTTTAAAGCGTTAAATGGACTTACTATGAATGTTCCGAAAGGAGCAATCTATGGCTTTGTCGGTAAAAACGGCGCAGGAAAGACAACTTTAATTCGGCTGATTTGCGGGCTGCAAAAGCCTGAGTCCGGGAATTATGTTTTATACGGATTAAAAAATTCGGAAAAGGGAATTTTAAAAGCCCGCAGGAGGATGGGGGCTGTAGTTGAAACACCGTCTATTTATTTGGAGTTAACAGCGGTTGACAACTTGAAAGAGCAGTACCGGATTCTCGGAATTCCTTCTTACGACAGTATTCCCGATCTGTTAAAATTAGTAGGGCTTGAAAATACAGGAAAGAAAAAGGCTAAAAACTTTTCTCTTGGTATGAAACAAAGGTTGGGAATCGCTGTTGCTTTAGCGGGCGATCCTGATTTTTTAGTGTTGGATGAACCTGTGAATGGTCTTGATCCACAAGGTATTATCGAGATGCGTGAGTTGATTTTAAAACTGAACCGGGAGTATCAAATAACTGTATTGATTTCAAGCCATATTCTTGATGAGCTGTCCCGTCTTGCGACACATTATGGTTTTATTGATAACGGAAGAATGGTTAAGGAAATCAGTGCGGAAGAATTAGAAGAGTCTTGTCGTAAATGTGTGCGAATCGAAGTGACGAATGTAAAAGCGCTTGTCCGTGTTTTGGACGAAATGAAAACGGACTACAACATTATCTCTGACAATGTAGCTGACATATTTGCAAAAATTAATATTTCCAAACTCACTTTGGCCTTGTCAAAAGAGAATTGTGAAGTTATTTCTATGCAGGAACGAGATGAAAGTTTGGAAAGTTATTATGTCGGTTTAGTAGGAGGTAAAGACAATGAGTAAGTTGTTATCAGCAAATTTTATCCGTTTAAAAAAAGATAAATTCTTTTGGAGCGGTCTGGTTTTCATGTTGGCAGCAGGAATATTTTTTCCGGTGATGAGATATATGGATATGAGGCAGACTCAGACAATCAATCGTATTGACAACGGCTTTTTTGGGTGTGCTCTTTTTATCGGCATTGTAATGGCTGTGTTTTGCAGCTTGTTCATTGGTACAGAATATAGTGAAGGAACGATCCGAAATAAGATAATTATCGGTCAAAAAAGAGGCACTGTTTATTTGTCAAATTTTATTACATGCTCTTTGGTAAGCGTTGTTATGTGTATGGCATTTTTTATTCCGTATCTTTGCATCGGGATACCTCTTCTCGGCTTTTTTGAAATGGACATAAAAATAGTTTTGTTGTTTGCAGTAACCGTACTGATGACTGCGATTGTATTTTCATCAATTTTTACTTTGATTTCCATGTTAAATAATAATAAAGCGGTTACGGCTGTAATTTGCATTTTGACAGCGTTTTTGTTTCTGATTATCGGAGCGCAATTACATAAGATGTTGAGTGAACCCGAAACAAACATGGCTTTGGTCATGACAGACAATGGACAGGAATATCAGGAACTGCCCAATCCTAAGTTCCTTGATGGAGGCGGACGAAAAACCGTTCAATTCTTTTATGATTTTCTTCCGGGAGGTCAAGTAGTACAGTGTACTTCTTTGGAAACTGAAAATCTATCGTTGCTGCCTGTTTATTCATTGGTCATTGTCGTTTTGACAACAAGTGCGGGAATGTTCTTTTTCAAAAAGAAAGAATTAAAGTAGGAGCATTATATATGGAATTTTGGTTATTAGTTGTGATCGGTATTTTGCTGATTATTATTTTTTCTCTGGTTATTAAACTATTTTTCGTACACAAAACTGTACGAGAAATAGAAGCGCAATTTACTGAGCGGTTAATGACTGAAACTAATACGCTCATTGATATTTCACATCGAAATAAAATCATGTGCGGTTTTGCAAAGCGATTAAATACAGAGCTTCGTAAATTACGCAAAGAGCGGCATCGTTTTCAGCAGGGGGATTTAGAATTAAAAAACGCCGTTACTAATATTTCACATGATTTGCGGACTCCTCTTACGGCAATCAGCGGTTATCTGGATTTGCTTGATAATGCGGAAAAAAGTGAAGAAGCAGAGCGTTATATTAAAGTTATCAGAAATCGTACCGAAGTATTAAGGCAGCTTACAGAAGAACTTTTCTGTTATTCTGTTGTAACATCCCCCGAATACGATAACGATGTAGAATTTGTTTCGGTAAACAGTGTTTTGGAAGAAAGTATATTAGGTTTTTATGCAGTTTTGCAGGAACGAAACATAACGCCGAATATTTCTATGCCGGAGAATAAGGTGTTCCGTAAAGTTAACAGGGCAGCTCTTTCCCGTATTTTCTCAAATCTTCTCAATAACGCAATTAAGTATAGCGACGGTGATTTGAATATCACTTTGAACGATACAGGGGAGATTACCTTTTCAAATACTGCTTCAGATTTAAGTGAAGTGGATGTTAAAAAGCTGTTTGATCGGTTTTATACAGTTGAAAATGCAAGAAAGTCAACGGGTCTTGGTTTGTCTATTTCAAGAATACTGATCGAACAGATGAAAGGAACAATATCTGCCCAATATAAGAATGGAAAACTAAGCATTTGTATTTGGCTGCCGGACGTTTCAGGTGATTAAAAGATGCGAAATCAGAGTATGAAAAATTGATACGGTTTGGTGAAAAGGCAGAAGTAAGGAAAAATTTAAGTTGAAAAAATTTTAGAAGTATTGAAAAAACATTCTGTTTCCAATATAATACATCATTATCATTAAAAATAATTAAGAAGGGACAGGCTGGTGTGCCCGCATATAGTGACGCGCGCATATTGATGCAAAAGATTAGTTTGTACGTTTTTATGTCCCAATTTACGGGGTGAGAGGAGGGTAGAAGAATATAAACTTGTTTATATAAGTGATTTGATGAATTATATAGCAACATGCAGAAAGGATAATATGACATGAAATTAAAACAACACAGAAAACATAGGAAGTTTGTTTCTTCTGCCGTTTCGCTGCTTTTGATTTTTACGATGATTTTGTCTTTTTCCGTATATGTATTTGCTGAAACGCCTGATTTTACAGGCACGATTCCGACAGAGGCTGAAAAAAACTCATTACAGGAAAACAGAGAATACATACCTTCTGAAAAAGAAGAAATGACATTGAGCGAAAAAGGACTTCCTATTATTTTTGAAGGCGGAATTCATTACATAGAAGATCCGGCGTATCCAGGTGAAAAAATCACGTTGTTTTGTATGAATAATGAACGCCATTGGCCGCATCATACGGAAGATATGGGAGATGTGCAGGTGCCGGAATATACAGAAGGCTATTTGACTCCGGGCAAGTTTGATTCTGAGGCTGATTATAAGGAATGTATGCGCAGATTGTCAAAACTGCTCTACGCGGGATATCCGTATAACGGGGAACGGCTTTATAAAATTGTGGATAATTCAGAGCTGCATACTCCTACAGAAAGTCAGTTTAATGAAATGCTGATTCCGACACCGGTGCTTCAGACAGCGTTTCCGTATTTAGGTCACCATTCTTTTACTTATAAAGATTGGGAAACAAATGATACGGAACATTTGGATGAGTTGAGAAGATTTATGAATGCAGTTGCAAAACTTTATCCGGATGGACAGACATCGAATGGAGTAACATACTCAGATATTACAGCGATGCCGTTTTATAAAGCAGTTTTTTGTATGTTATATGAAGCGGAAGGAACAACGCCATTACAAAATTTTGCAATCATGTATTCTGATTCGTATTTCGTTACAGAAGAACAGGCGTATAATGCTACGCAAGATGCGGTCTGGAGATTATTACATCAATACAATATTGAAGATAATAATATGAATGATTTGGAACATGATGCATTGGCGCAGGTTTTGTATGTTTATTCAGAAAGAGGAGGTTTATTGAATTATGAACCATCTCTTAAAGATGTGCATTTAACAGGAGATTTAAAATTTACATATAATCCGAAAGACGGTTATTGGCACAGCGGTGCTTTGAAAATAATCGAGCCGGTAGAATACAATGGGCTATACCGCTTAGAGTTGCCGAAAGGTATGAGTGCATTATGTGATAATATAACATATGTATATGGAAATGAAGAGTACGAATTAGTTTCAGATCATCAGCCGACAATCGAAGATACGTTTACAATTAAAGCAGAATTTGTCTGGATGAAAGATTTTAAGCAATATGCTCCTATGGGTGATGTAGAAGTACATGGGAAAAAGTTTCAAAATATGGTTGGAGCGGTTATTCGCAATACGACAGTATCAGCAGAAGTTCCTGTAGGTGTTGATGAAGTGGGCAGTTTGTCTATTACCAAAAAAGTAGTCGGCGAGAAAAATTGTCAGGAAGAGTTTCAATTTGAAATTCGTTTTCCGTACCATACAAAGATAAACGGATTATACGGAGATTTAGAATTTCATGACGGCATTGCACAATTTTCATTGAAAGACGGACAGACAGTAACGGCGCATAATCTTCCTGCAGGCGCTCAATACGAAGTGACAGAGGCGCAGACAAACCGATATAAAGTTGATTCTGTTGACAGTACCGGAGAAATTATAAAAGACGATATAAAGAACGTCTTATTTACGAATACGAAATATCCTGATTTGTCTTTGAGCAAAATTGTTACAGGGAAAAACGGAGATAAAACAAAACCATTTACATTTACGATACAATTAAAAGATGAAACAGGTAAACCGATAAACGGAACGTATCACTATAGTGGAAGCGTTAAACCGGAGTTTGAGAAAGAAGCAGAAAAACCCGCTGACGGGACACTTACATTTGTTGATGGCAGAGCAGAAATATCACTTTTGCACGGACAACAAATAACACTTCAAAGTCTTCCGCTGAATGCAGCATACGTTGTGACAGAAAATGAAGCGAACAAAGATCGATACATAACAACTTATAATGGAAAGAAAGATCATGCAGAAGGCGTGTTAAGTAAAGATACTGCGGTTGATGTGATTAATAATAGGCAGCCGGATCAAGCGCCTTCGCAAGGAAAAGATGAAGAAAATCCAGATAAAGTACCGGATGAAGGAACGGCTGTAAAGACCGGAGATTATACAAATATATGGCAGTATGCATTTACGGCAATAGCTGCGTTTATTGTGACCGCATCGGTATTCGGATTGAAAGAGTGGAAGAGAAAAAGATAATACGGATAAAAATAAACAGAAACAAAATGAAATAAATATAGTGAGCAGAAAAGAAGCTTATATGAAATGAGCGTATGATTATGCCGTGAAAGAGAGTACCGCAAAATAACGAGAAGCAGTTCACAGATTCAATTCAGTTATTTGTCGGGGCTCTTTAGTTTTTTTGACAGGAAATTACTGGAAGTGCCAAAAGGTACATTCTGGGATTACAAGCGGTCACCGAGGTCCAAGGTCTTGGGCAAGTCCGATTTTGGCTTATCGCCGTTACAAAAAAGGCGCTGTTTTATAGACGAGTATCCGTCTGTTTTGCAGCGCTCTTTGTATTTATAATTATAAGGTTAAAATCCCAGTACTTTTTGTGTTAGCTTGCGTTCGTCAGCATCGGCATTTCGATAATGTGTGATCAAATCAATTTCTTCTCTTGTCAAATAAATAGTGTCTGCACTGTCAACAACCATTCCTGTGAAATACGGACCGGAAGTTTCATTGATAAGACCATCTTTTGAACAAGTCTGCGTAAGCAAATTTTCGAGAGAAATATGATAAATATTTGCAATGCGGATAATGATATCCAAATCGGGAATCCGTTTTCCTGTTTCATAATTAGAGTACGCCTGTCTTGAAATATTCAATTTTTTACTAAATTGAGTTTGTGTAAAATGATGATCTTTTCTAAGCCGTTGAAGATTGGCTGCCAGCTGAATATTAGACACGAAGACACCTCCATTTATAAGAAATCTGAAATTTGTTTAAATATCTTTTTTATTATACCAATTTTTCCTGTAAATGGATTTATATGCAACTTAACAAAGAATATATCATAAAAGCAACAAAATGTTGCTAACATTTATAAAGATTTCTTTGAACAAATTGACTTGACTTTTAAATATTACAGGTGTAATATTTATGAATGAAAAATATTCGTTAACAAAAATTTTTCGATTAAAATCTTACAAGTGTAATAAAAAGAGAGGACGATAGTTTGAAAAGAAAAGGAATTTGGAAAAGAGGAGTTGTGGTGAGCGGAATCATGTTGGCAATGAATTTGTCCGGGTGCAGTTTTTTTGTAAAAAAAGATTCGGGAAACACAGACATTCAATCAGTACGGCAGGAAAGTGAAAATGCGGATAAAACAGTAATGAAACGAAGTAAATCAGAAGAAAAAGAAGCAGAAGAAATACTGGAAATTTGCAGTAAGACTTATGCGAAAGCTGAAAAAGAAGGTAAACTGGATGATTTGGAAATGATCCGAGATCTTATTAAAGAATTAGGAGAGAAAGGTTTTACGGCAGTTGACAGCGAAAATCAGGTCAACATGACAGAGTATGAAAAACTCATACAGTTTAGTGAAAAGGCAGAAGCAAAGAAAAATGGACGCATGACCGTTGTAGAAGTTGCAAAGGGAGGGAGCTGCATCATTCGGAATATGGAGACACATGACGGAATTGTAAATATGATCAGAAGTTATTGTATTTATGAGAATGGTAAATTAAAGCAATCTTCAGAAGATATGTACAGGACAGAATCATGGGAATATACAGAAGACGGACATTTGATGTTTTCCGGTCGGTTAGCCTTTGAAGGATCTTATGAAGTTACGAGAAATGAGATTATGGAATATATGGCATATAGGGTACTGTCATTAGATGAAACATGCAGAGAACTAAACCGTAAATATATACTTCCGATCGGATATGAACGTAATAATATGTTTCTGACAGACTGGAGTGAAGAAGAGTTCGCAGAGCTAGATTTTTATGATATGTTTGATTTGTTTTATCAGGAAAATCATACGGCGAACGGAGAGTTTACTTTTGGAAATGCAATGGGAACAAGCGCGGTATATTTAATTTCAAAAGAAAAATTTGAACCGGTTATCAAATCTAAATTCAAAATCAGCAGTGAAGTGTTGCAGTCGAAGACAGTTTATTATCCGTGTGAAGAAGTCTATGAATACAAACCGAGAGGGCTTGAAGAAACAGAATATCCGGAATATCCGTATCCGGAAGTTATTGGATATGTGAATAATGATGACGGAACTTTGACATTGAAGGTACAGGCTGTTTTTCCTTATAGAGGGGTATCAAAAGCGTACATCCATGAAGTAACTGTGCGCGATACGAAAGATGGAGGTATACAGTATGTGGGAAATCGGATTATCGAGCCGATAAACAATCCGGAGATTAGATGGCACGTACCGCGCTTGACAAGAACAGAGTGGGAAGAGTTGTATGGAGATAATTAGTTTATCTCCATATATTTAAGTCCGATAAAACAGATAAGGTGATTTCTGAAGCCTTTTTACCGGTGGCGTGTTTTTGATACTGAATATTGGAAGCAAAAAAATAAGTATTATCTGCATTTTCTACAAAGCCGATAAACCAACCGTTGACATCTTGTCCGTTTACTCGTCCTGTTCCGGTTTTTCCGTAGAGGTCACCGAAAGCAGAGGAGGAGATGTGGAGGGCGTTCTTTACAGTCCCGGTGTTTTCTAAGGAGAATCCGAAGCGGTTATTATGCAGTTTGACTAAAAGCTCGACCTGTTCTATCGGGGAAATCTTCAGGGAGGAATTCAACCAATAGGAAGAAAGATTACCGCTTAAATTCTCATTTCCATATCCGATTTGGTGAAGGTATTTCTGAATAGAGTCGGCTCCAAGCCGTTCATCAATAGTCTGAAAATACCAGTTGACGGAAGCTCCCATAGCTGATTGTAATGTTTGATCGGTGTTCCACGCTTCAAAAGGATAGTTTTTCCCGTTCCATTTGATCAAGGAATTTGCAGGGGTGATGACACCTTCTTCTAATCCAAACAAAGCATCATATATTTTGTAGGTGGAGTTTGGAGCAACTCGTAAGACAGCTCGGTCTATATTGTGTATTTTCCAGACATCTCTTTTTAAGTCATATAATACAAAACTACCTTCATATTTTCCGAAATAATTACGAAGGTCTATTTCAGAACAATTCTTTGAAGTTGTGTTCCACTGATATTGCTTTTCATCTGTCGCATAGGTAGAGACAAACGGTGTAAGTCCGAAAAGGAGAATAGATATCATCAGAAAAGCAATGAAGCTTTTCAGTTTTTTTTGTAATGTCGGTTTTTCATAAGAAGCAATATTTAGGATTCTTCGCTTCATCTGCTTCATATTTCCTCCGATGCCGGAGGAAAAGGGAAATGGAGTCAGAGAAATCTTTTCGGCAAAGTTAATCAGCGTATTTCCATAAGTTACATAATCGTCGGATTTCAGCAGGTTTAAAACAGAACTATCACAGGCAATTTCCCTGTCGCCGCGCATTTCTTTCAGTGCGTACCAGACGAACGGATTGAACCAATATATCATTCCGGCGAGGTTTATCAAATAGTTGATAAATCCGTCTTTGTGTTTATAGTGCTGAAGTTCATGCAACAACATATACCGGATATCTGTTTCATTTTTATCCGATATCAGGTGAACGGGAAGAAAGATGCACGGTTTCCAAAATCCTGCAATAACAGGAGATTTTAGATAAGCAGCGCTGTATACGGGTATACTTTTTGTAATATTTGTGTCATTTAGGCAGCGTCGATATAATTTTTGAACATCCTGATCTTCAAGAGGTGATGCAGATTTTTTTAATGAATGCAGGAACAGAGCAGATCGGATTGCTAATATTATCATAATGATAATACCCAAAATCCAAAGAGTAAATAGCAGATAACCGATTGCGGATGAGGATGCTTCGTTTACGGAGAGCGCAAAGTCATCCATCCAATCTTTTGCGCCTGCGATGTTCGTGTGAAGTGGTGGAGCCGAGGCGTTTTTTGTGGCGGCAGAAGGAAGAAACTTTAAGTTCGTGAAACCGAAAAATAGTTCTGAAAACTTGAAAAAATGAGAAGGTAAGAATGGAACTGTTAAAAGTCCAAGCAACAGAAACCATAAGTTATACTGCATCCGGCTTGACAGACAATTTTTTAAAATATGTTTCATAAGCAAAAGGATACTGATGATGCCGCAAAATAATATGTTGCAGATAAGAAAGCGAATCATGAAATCAGACATATTATTCTCCTCCTTTTTCCTGTTTCTGTGAAAGAAGAGTTCGGAGTGTATCTAATTCCGATTTTGATAATTTGTCATTTTCTATATAGGAAGATACCATAGCTGTAATATTGCCATCATAATAACGGTTCAGAAAAGAAGAACTTTGTTGTCTGATGTATTCATCTTCTTTTACTGCAGGAGTATAAACAAATACACGACTTTGTTTTTCGTATGTGAGCGCGCCTTTGGTCACAAGGCGTTTGATTAAAGTTTGAATTGTTTTAGGACTCCAGTTTGTAGTAGGCAATAACTTTTCGGTAATTTCATTTGTGTTGATAGGTGCGTATTTCCATACGATCTTCATGACCTCAAATTCTGCTTCGGAAATCTGCGGGAATGTGCTCATAAGTTCTCTCCTTTTAAAATCTTACGATTGTAATATAAACATTATAGATGGGAAATGAAAAACTTGTCAATTTATAGCGGTCAGAATAAAATATTAATGTAAAATAGCCAAATTGGATAAATCCAAGCGGTTTTTTATGGGAAATCTGGATTATCACTCAGATTGTATACATGATTCTGGCAGTAATCTAGTCCCGTATGTGTAGTTCATGGCAAAACGTAATTTATTGGATAAAATGAGAAAACATTATGAAATGACGGAGAAAAATGACTTAAAAAATCTGAACAGATATAACAGGAGCTGCAAAAAGATGATACGCATTTTACACAATGACAGTTATGTAAGCATGGAAAAAGTGATATAATAGGCAAAAGATTAGGAAAGATAAGTAGAACGAAGAGGTAAGATTTGGGGTGTTTTGCAACTGAAGAAAACACGGAAGATGATAACCCTCCAATAGGGATTAATTATAGTAGGAGAAGATTCAAAATGAAAAGTGTTACACGATATTTCAGAAATGCTGTGGCAGCAAGTATGCAAGGAACCGTAAACTATAAAAAAGAGCGTTTTTTGTAGTTACAGAAGGGGAATTATTATCTGGAAAGTTAAGTGAAGAGAATAATTTTAATATATGGAAGAAGGAGTATGATGCAGAGAGCGATAATGATGAAGAAAAATTAAAGATAAAAAATGTAATTATTGCATTAAAGACATTAGCAACGGAATTCCGGGATGGCGGAAAGATGGAAGACAATATAGAAGAGATGACTTCATTTTTCTTTTTGCCGTTATGCGTAACCCGTACCGGAAAGTTATGTATGCCGGTTGAAGGGAAAATACCTTGGATACCGCGGGAGTATTTAAGACCTATGGAGGATCCTTTGCTTGCTGTAGGAGATGGTGAGAAATATGATGAATTTTTGGAGCATACTACGAACGAAAGATATCAGTTGGATTCGTGGCAGGATTATTTAGCATATGCGATCAAACTCTATGAATTTGTTGCAGAGATACCATTTAAAAGTAACTACATTAGAAATGGAAATGAACTGTTTAAAGCAGATGGCAGATATTATTTGTTTCAGGATTCGACAGTTAATGCTTCTTTTTATATTTTGCAGTTGTATAATGCGTTGATAAAGGGAACTGTTAATTCCTTGTATGATAAAATAACGAATGGAAAGATAGAGCCCTCAAAACCGCTGATAAAAAATACTGATATAAGTAAAATGAAAGCTCATGTCGGACAAATGGGAGGGGCATATCCATTGTCACCATCTCAGCGTGAGGCAATGAACCATTTTGGAGAAATAAAAGAAGGAAATCTTTTGGCAGTCAGTGGACCTCCGGGAACAGGAAAGACTACTTTTTTTGCAGTCTGTAGTGGCAGACATGTATGTAAAATCTGCATTGAAGAGGGAAAGGGCACCGATTATTGTTGCAGCATCCACTAATAATCAGGCGGTTACAAATATTATTGATTCTTTTGGACAGATTTCAGAGATTGGGATTTCTAATTTAGAACATAAGTGGATTACTGGAACAGATAGCTTTGCAGTTTATTTTCCCTCCAATGGGAAAGTAAAGGAAGCTGCCCAAAAACGATATCAGTATACGACGGTACGCGGGGGTGGATTTGTAGATGAACTTGAGTCAAAAGAAAATAGACGTTCCTCAGGAAGGTTATTTAAACAAGAATTTCATCAATATTTTCGAAGAGAGACAGCAAGTATTGATTTTGCGTTATGTGAAGAAATATTGTGGAAGGAATTGGAGAAAGTAAATAAAGACAGAATAAATTGTATCTCTATGTTAGATAATATAAAAAGCGTTCTCGGTAGGGAATCGTATGGAGCATATGTAGAAAGGATAATGCAGAACATACGGAAAGAAGAAGCGATTAGAAATGATTTGCAAAATCAAATAGAAAAAACTTCAGGAAACTACACAATGGTTTTAAACTAGGATGCAGGAATGGCGAAAAGCTTATCAGCAATTTCCGTGTATGTACGATTATAAAAAACGTTTTTCTGTTTTAAAAACGCTAAGATACAAAGATGGTACATTTCCTTTGTAAATCAAGCGGTAATTATCCTTTTAAGACGTTGATATGTCAATAGATGAGAATGAAAAAACGTTTATATGC
>ENA-OQKD01000132-OQKD01000132.1-human-gut-metagenome-genome-assembly--contig:-NODE-132-length-20829-cov-2.733842_pt1 | contig 20829 bp, 23 predicted proteins | sample MGYA00242775_ERZ504792 | MGnify/ENA primary metagenome ERZ504792 (study PRJEB26092, sample SAMD00036401) | human gut metagenome | host: Homo sapiens | study: EMG produced TPA metagenomics assembly of...
AACAGGATCCGTCTTTCGGACATCCGGAGAAGTTCTGCTCTGATATTGCTAAGACAAATTGGGAATCTGCAACAGTTACCACACTGGATGATAAGATTATTCCATATATTACAGATATCTGTAAACGTGATCCCAGAACAGGCAAGGTTGTTACCGGTGGTATTGTAAGCTGTCAGGATTCAAGTTGGCTGATGAGCTGGACGATCAACAGACAGGGACAGTTCAAGGATCAGGATGAAGATAAGGTTTGTGTATGGGTATATGGTCTGTTTACAGATGTACCTGGCGATTATATTAAGAAACCTATGAAAGAGTGTACAGGTAAGGAGATTACAGAAGAGTGGCTGTATCATCTGGGCGTTCCGGTTGAGGAGATTGAGGATCTGGCTGAGAACAGTGCAGTTTGTGTACCGACTATGATGCCTTATATTACAGCATTCTTTATGCCGAGAACTAAGGGGGACAGACCTGATGTTATTCCGGATGGATGTGTGAATTTCGCATTCCTTGGACAGTTTGCGGAGACTCCAAGGGATACTGTATTTACTACGGAGTATTCTGTCAGAACTGCTATGGAGGCTGTTTATGGACTTCTTGGTGTTGACAGAGGTGTACCGGAGGTTTGGGGCAGTGTTTATGATATCAGAGAGTTGCTGGACAGCAGTGTGAAGCTGATGGATGGTAAGTCACCGCTGGAAATGGAACTTCCGGGACCACTGGATATGTTGAAGAAACCATTGTTGAAAGTTGTTAAGGGTACGGTGGTTGAGAAAGTGCTTAGAGATCATGACGTGATCAAGGATTATATGATGTAAATATAAAAGATATGATTTATATGGAAAGGCTGTAGGGGATTGCTCTGCAGCTTTTTTTTGAATAAGGGACGCGTATAAAAAATATATGTCTTCTGACACGGCTGCGGGTGAAGTAACTCTAAGCCTTTGAAAATTTAGCTAAAACCGTAGTCCGAAAAATTCAAACTACGCCTTTGGCTCAGACAGTGAATTTTTCGGTACACAACGCAAATTCCCAAAGACTAAGAGTACTAAGACCCCTGTAGATGTGTCAGAAGACATATATTTTTATACGCTGGTTATTCGAAATGGGAGGGATGGGTCTGGACACCGCGGAGCGGTGTCGGCGTGGGTTTGTTTTGGGGAGTGGAGTGGAAGTAGAGAGGAGAGTGGGTCTGGACACCGCGGAGCGGTGTCGGCGTGTGTTTGTTTTTAGGAGTGGAGTGGAAGTAGAGAGGAGAGTGGGTCTGGACACCGTGGAGCGGTGTCGGCGTGGGTTTGTTTGGGGAGTGGAGTGGAAGTAGAGAGGAGAGTGGGTCTGGACACTGCGGAGCGGTGTCGGCGTGAGTTTGTTGGGGGAATAGGGGAGGATAAAAAGAAAAATGGGTTGCATATTGAGAGGACAGATGATAATATATAATGAAATATATAGAAAAGAATGCTTTGAAATACAAGAAGTCTGAAAAATAAAAAAGGATATTTTAGTGTTTTGAAAGCATTTCTGGAGTTTTGTAATGGGTTGTGCAGGGTGAACTTTCAATGGAAGGGAGGTTTTTTTATGGAACTTGAGGTGTATCGCAGGTATTCGCAGATGGCAAGAGGTCTTGAGAAGGCAGAGCTGGTGTTTAAGAATGGGCGTGTGTTCAGTTCTGGTACGGGGGAGTTTATTGAGGGAGATGTGGCTGTTGCGGATGGGATTGTGATCGGTGTTGGTACATATGAGGGGGAGACGGAGGTTGATCTGGATGGTAAGGTGATTTGTCCGGGATTTATTGACAGTCATCTGCATCTGGAGTCTACGCTGGTAACGCCGGGGGAGTTGGTTCGACAGGCGGCTCAGTGTGGTACAACGACTTTTATTGTGGATCCTCATGAGTCTGCGAATGTGTCCGGTACGGATGGGATTGATTATATTCTGGATCAGACGGAGGATGCGCCGGCGAATGTTTATGTGATGATGCCGTCTTGTGTTCCGGCTACGCATGTGGATGATAATGGATGTCTTCTTACTGCTGGAAAGATGAAGAGTTATCTGGATCATCCGAGGATTCTGGGACTTGGTGAGGTGATGGATGCGCCTTCAGTGATTAATGGAAGTATTGCAATGTACGAGAAGCTTCATCTGTTTCAGGACAGAGTGAAGGACGGGCATGCGCCGTTTTTGTCTCCGGGAGATTTGGCTGCGTATGTGCTTGGTGGAATTGATACGGATCATGAGTGTGTGGATTATGAGTATGCAATGTCTGAGGCAAGGAATGGGATGTATGTGCTGATCCGTGAGGGCAGTGCGGCGAGAAATCTGGATGCTATTGTGAAAGGTATCGTGGAGCATCATACGGATACTTCCAGTTTCTGTTTCTGCACGGATGATAAGCATATTGAAGAAATTCGTAAAGAGGGACATATCAATTACAATGTGAAGCGGGCGGTGCAGCTTGGTCTGACCGTTGAGAAGGCGTTACAGATGGCTACCATTCAACCGGCGAGATGTTATGGTTTATATCAACTTGGAATGATCGCGCCAGGACGGCAGGCCGATTTTGTGATTCTGGATAATGTGACAGATCTGAATGTAGTGGATGTATATCATTGTGGAAAGAAGATTATCAAAGATGAGAAGGTGGAAGTAAAACCATGTCCGCCGCATCTGAAGAATACGGTTCATGTATCTGGCTTCAGTGAGGAACGCCTGAAACTGAAACATCCGGGAACGAAAGCACGTGTGATTGAGATGCTGGAGAAGCAGATTGTGACTAAGGATGTGCTGGAAGAGGTTCCGTGGATCGAGACAGATGGGGAGAAATATTTCTCAGCAGATGGAGAATTCCAGAAAATTGCAGTAATCGAGCGCCATAAGAATACAGGTAAAATGGGAATTGGTATTGTGAAAGGATATGGAATCCGCGGCGGTGCCATTGCTTCCAGTGTTTCACATGACTCTCATAATATTATTGTGGTGGGAGACAATGATCATGATATGGCACTTGCTGTAAAAGAAATGATGCGTACACAGGGCGGATATACATTAGTATGTAACGGAGAAATTTATGGAACATTGCCACTTCCGGTAATGGGATTGATGAGTGATGCTGGTTATGAGAGTGTAAATGAGGCACTTGCAAGGATGATTCCGAAGGCGCATGAGATGGGAGTCAAAGAGGGATTTGATCCATTTATTACCTTATCATTTATGGCATTGCCGGTAATTCCGGAAATCAGAATCACACCGCGTGGAATTTATCTGGTAAACGAAGACAGGATGTTGAGAACTCCGTTTAGTTAACTGAATCAAGCAAATAGTGAAGCGGATGATTTTATCCGCTTGACATAAAATAGCAGGCAGTTTTGCTGCCTGCTATTTTGTCTTCTCCAAAGTAAAAATAAATTCAGTTCCTACGCCTTCAGTACTGATCACATCAATATTCTGGTTATGTGCGTTGATGATCTCCTTAACAATAGAGAGACCAAGTCCGGTTCCTTTGCGGTCTTTTCCACGGGAGGCATCGATTTTGTAGAAGCGGTCCCAGATTTTGTTGAGACTTTCTTTCGGAATTCCGGTTCCGTGATCTTTAACAGAGACGAAAACTTTTCCGTTCTTTACAGTGGTTTCTATCTGGATAGAAGAATCATCATTGCTGAATTTAATAGCATTATCCAGAAGATTATAAAGAACCTGCTGGATCTGTTCCATATCCGCTTTGACATAGAGCTCATGGCCGGAGAGAAGCAGCTCCAGGCGGATCTGGCGGTTTGTGCAGATTCCCTCAAATACAGCTGCTGTATTTTTGATCGTGTCATTAATATCGAAACGATGAATATGCATCATTCGTTTCTTCATATCCAGTTCATTCAGAGTAAGCAGACTGCGGGTCAGTTTCTCAAGACGTTCAGATTCGAATGCGATGATCTTCAGGTAACGGTCCTGCATTTCGTAGGGAATTGTGCCGTCCAATATGGCATTTACATATCCTTTGATAGAGGTAAGCGGAGAACGGAAATCGTGAGAGACATTGGCGATAAATTTACGCTGATAGTCTCCGTTCTTATTTAGCTCATCGGACATATAGTTCAGGGTGTTTGCCAGGTATCCCATTTCGTCGTCGGATCTGACATCAATTTTATATTCCAGATTACCGCCGGCATATTCGCTTGCACCTTTCATAATCTTAGTGAGTGGTTTGCGGATATAGTGGCTGTAAACCCAGAGCAGCAGGCTGGTTACTGCGTAACAGATGAGAAAGATCAGCTGCATAATGAACAGGATACTGCTTCTGCTCTGATAGAGATTTGTCATTGCATAATGAATTGCCACATATCCTTTTGTGGTCATATCTGAGGTGATCGGTGCGATAACACTGAGCTGATCCGTATCAAAATATCCATAAAACTTTCCAACCTGATAATAATTACTTCCCCATTGGGCAGCGTCAAAATCGCCAAAAGGGATCGGATCATTGATGTCAATGTCTTTGCGTGTACTGACGATGATCTCACCATTACTGTTAATGATCCATAATACTGCATCCTGAAAATCAGCGATCGCAGATAAGTGTTCCTGCAGATTATCTACAGTAGCGGAAGAGATATTATTTTTTACGGCATCATTGGAGGCGATATTGTGGGCTTCAGTATAGAGGGCGGCACTTAAAGAGTGTTCGAAATGTTTTTCTACCATATAAGAACCGCCAAGTGTTACGAGAAAAAATCCAAAAATCCCGATGAAAATATAGAACATCAGAAACTTTGTGGAAAGATGATGCTGTTTCATGGATTTTTTACCTCGAATTTATATCCGATTCCCCATACAGTGGCGATTGCCCAGTGCGGGTTGTCCTTGATTTTTTCTCTCAGACGTTTGATGTGAACGTCTACAGTACGGGTATCGCCGATGTATTCATAGCCCCAGATGTGGTCCAGAAGCTGTTCGCGGGTAAATACCTGGTTAGGTGAGGAAGCAAGGAAGTAGAGAAGTTCCAGCTCCTTTGGCGGCATATCCACCTGATGTCCCATATAAGTAACTGCATAGTTGGTCAGATTGATGATCAGGTCAGGATAGGTGACGCATTTCTCGTTGGAGGAAACAGCAGGCTGCTTTACCTGGAAACGGCGCAGGACAGCACGGACGCGGGCCACCAGTTCCTTGGAGTCAAAAGGTTTGATCATGTAGTCATCAGCACCAAGCTCCAAGCCAAGGACCTTGTCAAAGGTTTCGCCCTTGGCAGAGAGCATGATGATCGGAACATCAGAGGTATGGCGGATCTCACGGCAGACCTGATAACCGTCAATGCCCGGAAGCATCAGATCCAGAATGATCAGATCCGGGTGAAAAGAAGCGAATTCTTTCAGTGCTTCTTCGCCGTCATTTACGATCTTTGTCTCAAAACATTCTTTGGTAAGATACAGGGCGATAAGCTCTGCAATATTATTATCATCATCAACGATGAGGATTTTCTGTTTGGAAAACATGGCAGTTCCTCCTATTTCTTAAATTCTACAATTGTGACACCTGCATCACCCTCGCCAAATTCTCCCAGACGGAAAGATTCTACGTGTTTCTGGCGTTTCAAATAATTATGCACACCTTTTCGCAGAGCACCGGTTCCTTTACCGTGAACGATACGGACGGATTTGAGATGAGCGATATAAGCGTCATCCAGATATTTGTCAAGTTCTGCAACTGCCTCGTCTACTGTCTTGCCGAGCAGGTTGATCTCAGTGGATACATGGGCTGATTTTGACATACGGATCTTGCCTGCACCTGTACGCTGCATGGTAGGTGTGGTGATCTCTGCCTCATCGATCAGTTCCAGATCAGAAATATGAACCTTGGAACGGATAATACCCATCTGAACAAAGAGGAAACCTTTGTTGTCCGGACGGCTGCTGACGGTACCTTTCAGGTTCATGCTGAGAACCTTGACTGCATCGCCAAGGGAAATATCTTTGGCTGTGAGTTCTTTCTTCGGTTTCTTTGCAGCAGTTTTCTGAGTCATGCCTTTCTCGGCTTTATTCATACGCTTGCGCAGATTCTGGCGTTCTTTTTCCACAGCAGAGAGATCCACATGGTCTTTCTGGAACTTGTGGAACATTTTCATGGTCTGGTCTGCGTATTCCTTGGCCTCACGGAGAACTGCATGTGCCTCTTCGTTTGCCTGGCGGATGATGCGGTCACGCTGCTCGTTCAGCTTCTCCTGCTTGGATTCCATTTCGGATTTCAGGGAAGCAACTTCCTGTTTGTACTGCTCGATCTCGCGGCGTTCATTCTCAATAGTTACACGGCTGCTCTCCAGAGAACTGAGTACATCTTCGAAAGATTCATCCTGTTCACTGATCTGTTCTTTTGCCTTATCGATGATATAGTCCGGAAGTCCAAGCTTGGAAGAAATGGCGAATGCATTACTTTTTCCGGGAACACCGATCAACAGACGGTAGGTCGGGCGGAGTGTTTCCACGTCAAATTCACAACAGGCATTTTCCACGCCCGGAGTGGAGAGAGCATATACTTTCAGCTCACTGTAATGGGTGGTTGCCATGGTGCGGATTCCCTGCTCATGAAGATGGGAAAGAATCGCAATGGCAAGGGCTGCACCTTCTGTCGGGTCTGTACCTGCGCCAAGCTCATCGAAAAGGACAAGAGAGTGGCGGTTGGCTTTCTTAAGGAAAGAGACCACGTTTGTCATATGTGAGGAGAAAGTACTTAAGGATTGCTCGATACTCTGCTCATCACCGATATCTGCGTAAACTTCTTCAAACAGTGCAAGTTCGGAGCGGTCCAGTGTCGGAATATGAAGTCCGGACTGGCCCATGAGAGTGAGAAGACCGACAGTCTTTAAGGATACAGTCTTACCACCGGTGTTCGGACCGGTGACAACAAGCAGGTCGAAATCATCACCAAGACGAATATCGATCGGAACTGCTTTCTTTTTATCAATGAGCGGGTGGCGTGCCTGTTTCAGACGGATACGTCCCTCATCATTGAAAATCGGCTCTGTAGCATTCATGTCCATGGCAAGGGAGGCTCTGGCGAAAATAACATCAAGCTGTACCATGATGTTAAGGTCTGCACGGATAGAGTCGGTCTGTTCTGCGGTCATCTGGCTTAAGTTGGAGAGGATCACTTCAATTTCTTTCTGTTCTTCCAGTTCCAGTTCACGGATGTCGTTGTTTAATTTTACGATCGCCATAGGTTCGATGAATAAAGTAGACCCTGTAGAGGACTGGTCATGTACCATACCTGGAACCTGACCTTTGTATTCTGCTTTGACCGGGATACAGTAGCGACCGTTTCTCATAGTGATAACGGAATCCTGCAGATAATTGCGGGCACTTCCGTTTACGAGAGAGGAGAGCTGTGTGTGGATCCTGTCTCCGGCAATTTTCATGTTTCTGCGGATCTGGCGGAGATTGCTGCTTGCATCATCGCTGATCTCATCCTCTGAGAGGATACATCTGCGGATTTCTGTTGTGAGAGGAGTCAGTGGCTCCAGTGCTTCAAACATTCCGTCCAGAGAATCCGGGAGCGAATCACCTCGTTCACTTCTGGAATAAGCTTTCACACGATTGGTATTCTCCAGCAGGCTGCAGATGGCAAGAAGTTCACCAATCCCAAGGGAACTTCCGATTTCCAGACGCTTCAGAGAACCACGCACATCCTTGACACTTCCGAAAGAGATATTGCCTTTCTGGAAGAGACGGGTGAGGGCGTCCTTTGTCTGAGTCTGCATATGGCGGATCTCATCAATATCTGTAGACGGCTCAGTCTTTTTGCAGATTTCCTTTCCCATGGAAGAAGAAGCCTTGTCTGTCAGCATATTGATGATCTTATAGTATTCAAGTGCTTTATATGCTTTCTGATTCATTGTTGATTTAAGTCTCCTGATTATTGATTGCTTTTAAATTTATGATACCGGAAAAAAGAATGAATCTGATTCCTGGTGTAGCTGTAATAGTGGGAATATTTCAGCTGGATTTTCGGGTATGGCTGAAATACCTTTCTTATTATATATGATTTTGGAGACTATGAAAAGTGTTAAAAATAGTTTAGGTTTAGGTGAATCAGGTAAGCACCCTTGTTCTAATTGCAAAAATTCACTTGATGTGAGAGCTGCAAATGGATTGCCGATAAAATTTATTGTCTTTTATAAAAAATTGCAAAAATTTATCCGGACAGGATAGGCGGATACAGGAATAAATATGGGTGTTATGACGGTTTAAGAGGATAAAAAACACATTTTCAAAAAAATAATAAAAAAATTTCAATAAAACTATTGACACTTTATATAGTTTTTGGTATAGTACCAATTGTCGCAACAATAAGTAAAACTTAAAGATGAAACGCGATATGCGGAAGTGTCGGAACTGGCAGACGAGCAAGACTAAGGATCTTGTGAGCATTGCGCTCGTGTGGGTTCAAGTCCCATCTTCCGCATGAGAAACCTTGTATCTTAATTGATGCAAGGTTTTTTTGTTCTGTAGAACAAAAAAACTCTTTGCTTGCTATAAAAGCCAAATTACTTATGCTGTATTCATAAAAATTTCATATCTCTTTGTTAAAATAATTCATGAATTTATTAGTCCTGACCAATGATAGATTAGGCCTGGAATGATGGGAATACGGGAGATTTGAGTTTTATGAAACAGGACAAAGAACGAAGAAAGGATACACAGGAGTATCAGTTTATACAGGAGACAATAAAGAAACCGCCAATTGAACGGAGAAGCAGAGTGCGCAGAGTTCTGGCAACTGCCGGATGCGGGATACTGTTTGGCGGATGTGCAGCAGTGACTTTTGCGGGAGTATTTCCTGTTCTGGCAGATAAAGAAGAAAATGCGCAGCAGAGAATCGAACTGACTGAATCGGATATTGCAGACAGTGAGGAAACTTCAACAGAAGACAGATATACAGAAGAGACAGATACTGATTCGCAGAGGGAAGAGAAGAGTCCTCTTGCAGTTTACGAAGAAACTTACAAAGAAGTACTGAAGATCTCACAACAATCACAGAAATCTCTTGTAAGTGTACAGGGGATTTCCAAGGATGAAAATCTGCTTGATAATTCTTATATGCAGCAGAGCGATTCGGAAGGTCTTATTTTTCTGGAAACAGATACACAATTTTATATCCTGACATATGAGGAAGAACTGGAAAACCTGCAGGAATTGCAGATTACTTTTTCAGACGGATCTACAGTGACCGGAGAGATATGTAAAGGCGATACAGATACCGGACTTGCAGTTGCAACGGTGAAGAAGAGTCTTCTCAGCGACAGTACAAAGGAGAATATTGTGGTATCTGATCTGATGGGTACACAGAGTCCTGAGCAGAGTGATATGGTGATTGCTATCGGAAGTCCGGCCGGTGACAGTGATGCAGTGGCTTATGGAATGGTTACTTCCGTTTCAGAGAAGCTGGCAGCAGCAGATACAGAGTATGAAGTATTGGCCACAGACATGCAGGGAAATGAGGATGGAAGTGGAGTACTTCTGGACACGGCAGGTAATGTGACGGGTATGATTCTCAAAACCAGTGAGAGTGACGGGGATAATATTCATGCACTTTCTGTTTCACAGATTCTTTCACTGGTAGAGAGATTGTCAAACGGAGAGAAGGCAAGATATACAGGAATTTATGGCAAGGAAATAGACCAGGCACAATGCCGACATTTAGGAATCGGATCAGGACTTTATGTAGAACGTACAGAAACAGAATCTCCGGCAATGAAAGCGGGCATACAGTGTGGCGATATTATCAACAAAGTTGATGGAGAACTGACAAACAGTATGCAGTCTTATTATACATATCTGCAGACAAAGAAAGCAGGAGATAAGATTACGGTGACTGTCCTGCGAAAGAATTCCGGTGGGGATTATGTAGAAAAGGATTATAAAGTAACAGTTGAAGAGAGATAACCTGACTTTCTGTTGATGCAGATAATCCTGAATAAATTTCAAGATAGAAGGGTGCAATAATAATACAGACATTGGGACTGAAATCTTTATTGCATAAATATTGACATATGAAGAGTTATCAGGTTTGATTATTGTAAATATAGAATAGATAGAGAGGCAGATTTATGCGTTTTTTAAATGAATTACATGAGGGAGACAGGATCAGCGGGATTTATCTGTGTAAGCAGAAACAGTCCGCGGTAACAAAGAACGGAAAACCGTATGAGAACATTATTCTTCAGGATAAGACCGGAATTATGGATGGTAAGATCTGGGACCCGAATTCCCTGGGAATTGACGATTTTGATGCACTGGACTACATTGATGTAGTGGGAGATGTGACCAGCTTTGCAGGTGCTATGCAGTTGAATATCAAGCGTGTGCGCAAGGCAGCAGAGGATGAGTATGATCCGGCAGATTATCTTCCTGTAAGTGAGAACAGCACAGATGATATGTACAGCCAGCTGAAAACATTTATCAACAGCGTGCAGAACACTTATCTGTCTGCGCTGCTGAAGAAACTGTTTATAGAAGATGAGGAATTTATCAAAGCATTCGAAGGACATTCCGCAGCAAAGACCGTGCATCACGGATTTATCGGCGGTCTGATGGAGCATACGCTTGGAGTTACCAGACTCTGCGATTATATGTCAAAAGCATATCCGGTCATTAACAGAGACCTGCTGCTCACAGCATCCCTGCTTCACGATATACGGAAAAACAAAAGAATTATCCTCATTTCCGTTAAATGATTATACAGATGAAGGTCAGCTTCTTGGACATATCTATATCGGTGCTCAGATGATCCATGACCTGGCTGGCCAGATCCCGGAATTCCCGGAGGTACTTAAGAATGAACTGATCCACTGCATCCTTGCTCATCACGGAGAACTGGAATACGGTTCACCGAAGAAACCGGCACTTGTAGAAGCAGTAGCTCTGAACCTTGCTGATAACACAGATGCAAGAATGGAAACCATCACAGAGATTTTTGCCGCAGACAAGGGCAAGAAGGAATGGCTCGGATACAACAGACTGTTTGAGTCCAACTTAAGAAGAACAGATGAGGTGTAATCTTTATGGAATTTCGTAAGAACGATCTTGTTACGTTAGAGATAGAAGATTGCGGAATTGACGGTGAAGGTATCGGAAAAGCCGATGGCTTCACCGTTTTTGTCAAGGACGCAGTAATCGGAGATACAGTAACAGCTAAAATCATTAAAGCAAAGAAGAATTACGGCTACGGCCGTTTGATGGAGGTGTTGAAACCATCACCTTACAGAGTAGAGCCGAAATGCGCCTTCGCCCGCCAGTGCGGTGGCTGCCAGCTTCAGGCACTTTCCTATGACCAGCAGCTTGTATTTAAGACAAATAAAGTGAAAGGGCATCTGGAGCGGATCGGAGGATTTACAGATATCCCTATGGAGCCGATCATTGGTATGGATGAGCTTTTCCATTACAGAAACAAAGCACAGTTCCCTGTAGGCAGAAATAAAGAGGGAAAAATCGTCACAGGTTTCTATGCGGGAAGAACGCACAATATTATTGAAAACCGTGACTGCGCACTTGGCGTAGCCGAGAATAAAGAAGTTCTGGATCGTGTGATCGCGCATATGGAGAAATATGGAATCGAGCCGTACAATGAAGCAACAGGAAAAGGACTGGTACGCCATATCCTGATCCGCTACGGATATTTCACAAAAGAAGTGATGGTCTGTCTGATCCTGAACGGAAACAAAATTCCGAAAGAGGATGCGCTGGTAGAATCCCTGCGCGAAATTCCGGGAATGACAAGCATTACTATCAATGTAAATAAGAAACGTAGCAATGTAATCCTCGGCGAAGAAATCCGCCTGCTCTGGGGACAGGAATATATCACCGATAAGATCGGCGATATTTCCTACCAGATATCCCCACTTTCCTTCTATCAGGTAAACCCAAGACAGACCCAGAAACTCTATGCAAAAGCAATGGAATATGCAGACCTTCACGGCGAAGAAACCGTCTGGGATCTCTACTGCGGAATTGGAACTATTTCACTGTTCCTGGCACAGAAGGCGAAATTCGTTCGAGGTGTAGAAATCGTTCCGGCGGCGATTGAGAACGCGAAAGAAAATGCGAAGCTTAACGGGCTGGAGAATACAGAATTCTTTGTGGGCAAAGCTGAAGAAGTATTGCCGAGAGAGTATAAGAAAAATGGTGTTTATGCAGACGTTATTGTTGTTGATCCGCCTAGAAAGGGATGCGATGAGACACTGCTGGAGACTATGGTAGAGATGAATCCGGAGAGGATTGTGTATGTTAGTTGCGATAGTGCTACATTGGCGAGAGATTTGAAGTATTTGTGTGAGAGAGGGTATGAACTTCGCAAGGTCTGCGCGGTTGATCAGTTTGGAATGACTGTTCATGTGGAGACGGTGTGCCTCTTGGGCAGACGAAAACCCGACGATACGATAAAAGTCTCCGTCAATATGGACGACTATTATCAGATCAGGGACGCTGAAGAAGCGGATAAAAACCCTTCATAAGACCAAAATAGTATATCGAGATCATAAGACTTAGCTGTTGATGCGTAAGAAAAGGTTACGTATCAGCAGCTTATTTTATTTTTAGCCGAGAACGGCAGAAAGGAGCAAATCTATGACAAAGGAAGTAAAAACGACAAGGAACCTGAAGGTGATTGAGCAAAGCGGGTACAGGTATCAGGCAACACCGACCGTGATGCTGAAGGGCAAATGGCTCAGCGAGTTTGGCTTTGACATCGGCACATATATCAAGGTGAAGTGTGAGGACGGCAGGCTTATTATCACGAAGGAAGAAGCGATTGAAGAGATCGTGCAGCCGGTGTTCTGCGTGGCGGAGGGAAAATCCGACTACGGCAAAAAGAAATCTACTTCAAGGCAGAGACGGGAGAGGCGGTGAATCTGATGAAGACGGCCACGACAAAAAGAAAAGCGATTGCGGACGCGGTGGAGCTTTTGAAAGAAGAGTCGCCGGATGATCCGGGAAATATCGCCGAGTGCAGCTGATACCGATAGAAAACGGTAACGGGCAGTTTAAGGACGTCAACCCCTTCCGCCTGTATGACGGGGGAACGCCTGGATGACATGGTTCAGAGCGTCAGAGATCACGGGATATTGAATCCCGTGATCGTCCGGAAGAGTTTACGGCGGGTATGAGATGCTGGCCGGACATAACCGGATGAATGCGGCGCAGATAGCGGGGATGACGGACATTCCCGCCATCGTCAAGACGGATCTGACCGATGAAGAGGCTTATGTCTATGTGATCGAGACGAACGTGATCCAGCGATCCTTCACGGATTTGGCACCGAGCGAGAAGGCGGCGGTGCTGTCCGCAAGATATGAGAAGGTCATCAGCCAGGGCAAGCGCAATGATATCCTGCGGGAGATCGAAGAGATCGGAACTTGTGGACATGATGTCCACAAGTCAAAGAGCCGGGATGGTATCGGCGAGGAATACGGGATGACCGGCAGGAACATCGCCAGATATATGAGGGTGGACAAGCTGATCCGGCCATTCAAGGACAGGCTGGATGCCGGTGATCTGACGCTGACGGCGGCGGTGGAGCTTTCCTATCTGTCAGAGGAAGAACAGGAAGCCGTGGCGGCGCGGGATGTGAAGGTGGATCTGAAGAATGCCGGACTTATGGTGGGCGATGCTTTCACCATGCAGTATGCGGCGGTAACGGACAGTGTTTCCGACCATGCGGATCGCCAGTATAACACCGGGAAGATTTCCAGTGTTGCGGTGGATAACGATACCCATGAGATCACGATTACTTTGTCCGATAAGGTGAATAACCTTAAGGATTTTGACGGCGGCAATGGCTGGGGCGTTCACAAGTGGCTTGGTATCGGTCTGGGTGTCGGCATTTCTCCGATTACTGGATTGTACTACAACGGTTCTACCCTGGGCGATGAGGATGTCGCTGAGGCAACGGCCTGTGATCTTTCAGCGGGATATTTTGTCCGCTGGGTTGCGGCTGACCTTGTGCTTGCAGGTGATAATACGGAGAAATCCGTTGATAACTTCACTCTGTGGGCTGACGGATATACTGAAACGGCTTACAAGATCAAGATTGTGGAGCCTGCGTAAGAAGTATGGGGCGGCGGAGAAATCTGTTGCCCTTATTGTGAGGTGATGTCAGATGATCGTGACTGTGGATGAAATGAAGAATTATCTGAGGATCGATTTCGAGGATGATGATTCTTTGCTGGAAAACTTCATAACGGCGGGCGTGAAGCAGTGCATGGATATCCTGCGGACGGATGATGAGAATGATCTGGCTGACTGTCCGAACGGGAAGATCGCCGTGATGTTCACGGTGGCTTATCTGTATGAACACCGGGAAGAGGCTGACCACCATGCGATGGATCTGACTCTGAGGGCTCTGTTATTCGGGAGTCGGAAGGAGGGATTCTGATGGATGTGGCGGCTTTGAGATCCAAGGTGACGTTCCAGAAGAATGAGACCGTTACGGACAGGTACGGGAATCATAAGAATGCCTGGACGGATTATTATACCTGCTTTGCGACGATCGGCGGCGAGGGTCTGGCAAGTTCAAAGGAAGAGCAGGTCGCCGGGACTACGGTGGAAGAAGCTTCCATGACTGTTACGGTCCGGTATTGCCAGAAATCAGCGGCTATTACTTCCACGGGGTTCCGGGTGGTGTTCATGGGTGAGCTTTATAACATCGAGAACATTGACCACATGAATTTCAGGAAACGGTCGCTGAAGTTTACCTGCAGGAAGGAGCGGCGATGAGTCAGACGATAAAGATCGATCAGCTTGCGGATACCGTGATGAAGGGCATGGAGGATTACGCGAAGCTTGCGGTGGACGACCTGAAAGCGGATGTCCAGAAAGCCGGAAAAACTGTGAAGCAGCAGATCGAATCCACGGCTCCTAAGAAGACCGGCAAGTATTCCAAAAGCTGGGCGATCAAGAAGACCAGGGAAACATCCGATTCCATACAGATCGTGGTGCATTCCAAGAGGTATCAACTGACGCATCTTTTGGAGTTCGGCCATGCGAAGAGGGGCGGCGGAAGAACGAGGGCTTTCCCTCATATCGCTCCTGCGGAGCAGGCGGGTATCGAGCAGCTGACAAGGGATATCGAGAGGGATTTACAGAAGGGCGGTTAGTGATATGGAGATCATTCTTTGTTATTCGTATTGCTGTCGGGATTTCCGTGTTCGGGGTGTTGATCTATTACGGTACACGGCGGGGCGAGAAATGCCGCGGATATCCCTATAACTGTCCGGTCTGCCGTCATGCTGCCGAATGCATCATAGAGATCGGGAGGAAGAAGGATGACGCATGAAGAAGTGATGCAGATGATGGAGGAAATGAAGATCCCTTTTGCGTATGACCATTTCGCGGAAGGTGAATCGCCTGATCCGCCGTTCATCTGCTTTTTGTTTCCGGGTTCGGAGAACTTTTCGGCGGATAACATTGTTTACGCTGAGTTTTCCAACCTGAGCATTGAACTTTATACCGATGAGAAGGATCCGGAGCTGGAGGATAGGGTCGAGGAAGTCCTTAATTCTCATGAGCTGTTCTGGAACAAATCGGAGGTATGGATCGAAACTGAAAAATTATACGAAGTGCTGTACCAGATGACGGTATAGCGGAAAGAGAGGTTGATTATGTCGAATACAAACAACAAGGTGAAGTTCGGCCTTAAGAACTGCCATTATGCGAAGGCTACCCTTGATCCGGATACCAATGCCGTGACATTTGGTACGCCTGTCGCTATTCCGGGCGCGGTGAATCTGTCGCTGGATCCGGAGGGTGATACGGAGCCGTTTTACGCGGATGATATGGTGTATTACACCACGGTAGCGAACAACGGTTATTCCGGCGATCTGGAAATCGCGCTGATCCCTGAAAGCTTCAGGAAAGATATCCTGAAAGAGACTGAGGACGCGAACGGCGTCATGGTGGAGGATTCCACGGTGGAGCCTGAGCATTTCGCTCTGCTTTTCGAGTTTTCCGGGGACAAGAAAAAGATCAGACACTGCATGTATTACTGTACCGCTGCAAGGCCTACGATCGAGGGCAAGACCAATGAGGATAGTAAGGAAGTCCAGACCGAGAAGCTGGAGATTACAGCGACTCCGCTTCCGAACGGGCTTGTAAAGGTAAAGACCGGGGCGAATACTTCTGATGCGGTTTACAACGGATGGTATTCCAACGTCTATCAGACAGAGCATGCACAGGTATCTGCGATTATTACCGGAATCACGATCGGAAGTCTTCAGCTTACGCCTGTTTTTGATGCCGGTACCACTTCTTATACGGCTGAGACCGTGAATGATGAGGATGCGGTATCTGCTACTGCAGCAAGCGGAACAGCGGTTACGATCCTTGTGAACGGGGCGGCTCATACAAGCGGCGATGACGCAACATGGGAGAGCGGAACCAATACCGTGACAGTGATTGCGAGCAAGACCGGAGCAGTAAGTACGGCATATACCGTGACGGTGACAAAGAACGGACAGGGTTGATAAGTGTTTTTTAGGGCAGGGCTTCGGCTCTGCCCATTCTTATGATTGGAGGAAAGTGAAATGGCACTTACAAAGACAGTGAATATTGATGGCAAAGATGTGACTTTCAGGGCATCGGCGGCCATTCCGAGAATATACAGAAACAAGTTCCACAGGGATATTTACAAGGATCTTCACGACCTTCAGAAGAGCATTGATGAGAATGATCCGGAAAATTCCGCGCTGGATTCTTTTTCGCTGGAGCTGTTCGAGGATATCAGCTATATCATGGCGAAACACGCGGATCCGCAGAATGTTCCCGATACGCCGGATGAATGGCTTGACCAGTTCGGAACCTTTTCCATTTACCAGGTGCTTCCTGAGATCATCGAGCTTTGGGGCTTGAATGTTCAGACGCAGGTGGAGAGTAAAAAAAACTTCGAGCGACTGACCGGGAAATGACAACGCCTCTGCTTTTGCTGAGGTGTGTGCAGTTGGGAATCCATATCAGTGAACTGGAACTTCTGACGATCGGAACCGTGCTGGATATGTACACGGAACTTCAGAGGGATGATGAGCCTCATGATCAGATCGCAAGCCAGGATGATATGGATCGGTTCTAATGGGAAGGAGGTTGAGACATGGCTGGCAGAATCCAGGGTATCACCGTTGAGATCGGCGGTGATACCACCAAATTGCAGACTGCCTTAAAGGGCGTAAATACAGAGATCAGGAATACGCAGAGCCAGCTGAAAGATGTCGATAAGCTCCTGAAACTGGATCCGGGGAATACGGAACTGCTTGCTCAGAAGCACAGGCTCCTGGGGGATGCCGTCAAGGAAACGAAGGAAAAACTGGAGACCTTGAAGACGGCGGCGGAACAGGCGGATGAAGCGTTAAAGAACGGCACGATTACGCAGGAACAGTATGACGGCCTGCAGAGGGAAATCGCGGAGACGGAGGCAAAGCTGAAGTCTTTAGAGGAACAGGCTAACCAGTCTGCTACAGCTCTTCAGAGTATCGCCGCTAAGGGTGAGAAGCTGAAGACGGTCGGCGATAACATCTCCAATGTCGGCACAAAGCTTCTTCCTGTTACCGGCGCTGTCGTAGGACTTGGAACTGCCGCTGTAAAGGTAGCGGCTGATTTCGATACGGCGATGAGCAAGGTATCGGCGGTATCCGGCGCGACAGGCTCTGATCTGGATAGGCTGAGGGATAAAGCCCGTGAGATGGGCGCGAAGACGAAGTTCTCCGCATCCGAGGCGGCGGAAGCCATGAACTATATGGCGATGGCCGGATGGAAGACTGAGGATATGCTTTCCGGTATCGAGGGCGTGATGAACCTTGCGGCGGCGTCCGGTGAGGATCTGGCGACTACTTCCGATATCGTAACGGATGCGCTTACTGCTTTTGGTCTGACTGCGGCTGATTCCGGGCATTTCGCGGATATCCTTGCGGCGGCTTCCAGCAACGCGAATACGAATGTTTCCATGATGGGCGAGACATTCAAGTATTGCGCTCCTATTGCCGGAGCTTTGGGATTCTCTGCGGAGGATACGGCGGAAGCGATAGGCCTGATGGCCAATGCAGGTATCAAAGGTTCACAAGCCGGTACCGCATTAAGGACGATCATGAATAACCTATCTGGGGATGTGACGATCTGCGGATCCGCTATCGGAGAGGTTACGGTTGCGACCACTAAATGCGGATGGTTCAATGAGAGACCTGAGCGATATCCTGGCTTGACTGCCGGACGGCTTTTTCCGGTCTGACTGAATCGGAGAAGGCACAGGCGGCTGAAAGTCTTGTGGGTAAGAATGCGATGTCCGGATTCTTGGCTCTGATGAATGCCGGGGAAGCGGATATCAACAAGCTTTCATCTGCGATTGATAATTGTGACGGATGAACATCGTCAATACGCAGATGTACATTGATGGATATCAGGTGAAGCTGGTCAGCGATACAAGCTATGGGAGCTTGTGGGAGGTGAGTTTTGTGCTGAAGGAGTTCTGATAAAAAATTCACACACTTATCGGCGATTCTGTGGTATAATATATGAGCCGTGCTATGACGATATAGTTCGTAGCGCGGCATTTTGCTTGGTAAGTTTATCTTGCAGTTTTATAGACGATGACAAATCGAAGTTTGCCGGGATGAACGATAGAGCGTTATCTCGGAAGATAGTACAGAGCATGAAATGTAGAGGTTGCAACAATCTCTATATTTTTTTGTTTAAAAAAGATACGAAAAAGGATACGAAAAAGGATTGAATAGCTGTTGACTCTGACGTTAGGTAATAGTTTATAGTTTACTATAGCTTAAATAAATCGCTCAGGAGGTAAGTAAGGATGAAAGTCAACAGAGTATATTCACCAGATGTCTATAAAAAGATAATGCTGGCTGGTTCAGATAAAAAAGATGATATCTATCGCTATGATATGATGTTGCCTTTCCAAGGGAAATGGGAATGTTATCATATCCCAATGAAACCAAAGTTTCCGGGTGGATATGACATCATTATGGCTAACAATAGATTAGGAATAATGGCACCATCTGATGTGGACAGCGACATTGCAGAGCAGATAGAGCAATTGGAGAATCAGGAGATGTGGGAGTCTTGCAATAGGGCCATAGAAGAAGCTCTTACCAGATTTAAAAATCAGGGAATAGAGCTAAAGGTACAAGAATATCTTTTCACAATTCTTCTGGCAAACCCACAGAATGCTTATACAATCATGAACGAAGGATATTGTGGGGACGGAGGAATTCCTGGATACATTATGGGATGGCTCGTTCCTTCAAAAGAGACCATCAAAAGACTTCCAGCCGCCCTTACACATGAGACTAATCATAATATCAGATACCAGTACATTAAGTGGACTAATAATATAAATCTTGGTGAGATGATTGTGAGTGAAGGATTAGCAGAGAACTTCGCCACAACAGTCTTTGGTGAAGAACTTCTTGGACCATGGGTCACCAAGACAGACATGGAGCTAATGCCCCTTATAAAAGAAATTATCTACGATGGTCTCGAAGTAATTGGTTTTGATAATATCACATCATATCTTTATGGCGATGAAATGGCTAGGATACAGCATTTTCCGGAAGTTGGGCTTCCATATTGTGCAGGATATGCTACAGGCTATTATTTGATAAAGTACTATTTAGAAAAGACAGGGGTTCCTATAGAAAAGGCAACGATACTTCCGGCAACTGAGATTTTGAATGAAGTAGAGGAATTTTGGAAATGAAAAAGCTGACAGTGAATGAAGTAAGCAAATTAACTGGGGTGAGTATACGTACCCTGCAGTATTATGACAAAATTGGACTATTAAAGCCAACAGAATACACAAAGGCTGGATATAGGTTGTATGATGATGCTGCATTAGAGACATTACAACAGATTTTATTGTTTCGCGAGCTAGAATTTCCGCTTAAAGATATAAAAAATATCGTCACCAGTTCCGGTTTTGACAAGAATAAAGCATTACAGCAGCAAATAGAACTTCTGGAATTAAAGAAAGAGCACATAGACAATCTAATAAGCATGTGCCGTGGTTTGCAACTTAGGGGAACCAAACATGTGGATTTCACTGCATTTGATGCAAGTAAGCTTGATGAATACGCTAAACGTGCGAAAGAACAATGGGGAGAAACACCTGAGTTTAAGGAATTTGAAGAAAAGGATAAAAACCGAACAAAGACTGATGAGCAAAGGATGATGGCTAACTTCATGAGGATTTTTGAAAAGTTCGGAAGGATGAAGGAAATGAATCCGGCATCAGTAGAAGTGCAGGAGCAGGTGAAAAAGCTACAGAGTTTTATTAGTGATCATTTTTATAAGTGTTCTAATGAAATGCTTTTTGGACTTGGCAAGATGTATGATGGTGGGGGAGATTTTACCAATAATATCGATAAGATGGGTGGTGAAGGAACTGCTGAGTTTATATTCAGAGCAATAAAAATCTATTGTGGGAGATAGCAATATAATATTGATTTTTTCTGAGAGTCGTGTAACAGCGGCTCTCTTTTCATGTCCGGAGGGAGGTGGTCATTTGTATCCGGTCAGCAATGCTTTCCTGACAGCAGTGAAGGCAAATAACAGAAAATCTATTGGACGGGCAGGATCACGACGACTGCCGGGACGGTTTATAACTTTGGGCCAGGAAGATATGGTCAAGGGAAGCGGATATATCACAAGCCAGTGCTGCGGAAGCACGGAGATCGAGCTTGGAACCGTGTACGCTGCGGAGATGGGAATTTCGCTTTTCTCTGAGATTAACAGGTACACGCTGGAAGATGCGTATGTGGAGCTGTTTATCATCTGCAGGTTGCGGGTCGGTTCCTATGAG
>ENA-OQKD01000134-OQKD01000134.1-human-gut-metagenome-genome-assembly--contig:-NODE-134-length-20320-cov-3.461843_pt1 | contig 20320 bp, 22 predicted proteins | sample MGYA00242775_ERZ504792 | MGnify/ENA primary metagenome ERZ504792 (study PRJEB26092, sample SAMD00036401) | human gut metagenome | host: Homo sapiens | study: EMG produced TPA metagenomics assembly of...
GGCAGAGGTTATCCGCACTGGAGTTTCTACCATACCTTCGCCTATATTTTGCCGAGGTACTCCTGACTTTTGGAAAGAACACGAAAATGTATATTTTTCCATTGATCAGATGGACAGCCAGAAGGTGATTGACGAGGTACATAAAGGAACTTATGATCTTGGGCTGGTTGGAATGAAAACTGAGGACGAGCTTCTGGCATTTGAACAGTTTTACCGGGACAGGCTGGTGGTGATCACTCCTGTAAAAGAAAAGTTTCTCAGAATGAAGGAGCAGAAAGAAATGCCTGTGGAATGCCTGTTTCAGGAGCCGGTGATACTTCGTGAGAAGGGCAGCGGAAGCCGGAAAAGCGCAGGAAGATTTCTGGAAAAAATGGGGATCAAGGAAGAAAAACTTCACGTTGCAGCCAGAATCAATGATCAGGAATCCATTAAAAATCTGGTGGCAGGAGGACTGGGAATTTCCATTGTATCCGAAAAGGCTGTAAAGGACTATGTGGAATCCAGACGGCTTCTTCAGTTCAGCCTGCCGGAGGAATTCTCCGGAAGGGAGTTTTATATTGTGTACCAGAAAAATTATATTTTAAAAGAATGTGCAGGGGAATTTATAAAGTTTCTGAAGGCATATCAGAAGTGAGCGGAGCGCTGCTGCCATAGGGTGTAAGGAAACAGGCTGTATGAACAGTAATCTGAACAAGAGGATGCGTAGTGCTGCTGTCATAAGATGTAAGGAAACAGAACAGTACCGGCACCAGAGAGTGCAGACAGAAAAAATACCCGGCAGAAAAAAGGAAGGAGATACGAAATGATTCAGTTACCGGAAAATTTTGAAACCTATGCGGAGGCCAGAAAAGCAGGATTTCTTCGTATGAAACAGTTAAAGGAGTCAGGAAGAAAAGTGGTTGGTATTTTTTGCTCCTTTGTACCTACAGAGCTGATCGAGGCTGCAGGGGGAACAGCAGCGCCTCTGTGCGCAACAAGTGAGGAACCCATATCGGCAGCAGAGGCAGATCTGCCTAAAAATCTCTGCCCTCTTATTAAGGCAAGCTATGGATTTGCTCTCACAGATACCTGTCCTTATTTTTATTTCTCGGAGTTTTATTGTGGGAGAAACCACCTGTGACGGAAAGAAAAAAATGTTTGAGCTGATGGACAATATCAAGGAAACTTATGTCATGCAGCTTCCGGCAAGAAGAGACGAGGCAGCTCTTGACGCGTGGGAAAAAGAGGTGGTTCGTTTCTGGAAAAAGCTGGAGGATTTTTACGGGATCACCATTACAGAGGAGGATGTAAAAAAAGCCATTCGCCTGAAAAACCGGGAACGTGAGGTGATGCTTCGTTTTCTGGAGCTTGGTAAATTAAACCCGGCGCCGATTTCCGGTTATGAAATGGGAACAAGACTGGACGGTCTTGGCTTTAATCCGGATATTGAGGAACGCTGCAGGATTATTGAGGCAAGAACAGAGGAGGTTATAAAAGACTGGGAAGAAAACTACAGAGGCAAATTATCAAAACGTCCGAGGATTCTGATTACCGGCTGTCCTAACAGTGGAATCCGTGAAAAAACAATTAAAGTGATCGAAGAGCTGGGAGCGGACGTAGTGGCGTTTGACTGCTGCAACGGTACCCGTGAAAAAGTGGAGAAGGTAGATGAAACGCTTCCGGCTGCAAGAGCTCTTGCAAAAAAAATACCTGAATATCAACTGTTCTGTTATGAGTCCCAATGAGACCCGTATGGATTACATCAGCAGCATGATTGACGAGTATCAGGCAGACGGTGTTCTGGAGCTGATCCTCTGCGCCTGTCATACTTATTCCATTGAGGCTTACAATGTAAAGAAAACAGCAATGACAAAAAGTATTCCTTATCTGATGATTGAAACAGATTACTCTAAAGCAGACAGCGGGCAGATCAATACCCGTCTGGAGGCATTTCTGGAGACGATCAGTCAGTTTAAATAGAATCAGAGAAAAGAAAGGTGGATATGGTTATGAAAAAAACAGTAGATGCAATGGGAGATGCCTGTCCGATCCCTGTAGTAAAAACAAAAAAGGTCATAGAAGAACTGAAAGCCCTGGGCGGTACAGTAGAAACCTTTGTAGACAATGAGATCGCAGTGCAGAATCTGACAAAGCTGGGAAAGAGCTGCGGCTATTCTGTTCTGTCTGAAAAACTGGAAGAAAAGAAGTTCCGCGTTGAGATCCAGGTAGCGGCAGGAGAGGAGGAACAAATACAGGAACAGGAAAGCTCCTGTATTCCGGACATGAGACGTAAGAACACGGTAGTGGTAATATCCTCTCAGTGTATGGGAGAGGGAGATCCGGAGCTGGGGGCTGCATTGATGAAAAGCTATATTTATGCACTTACCCAGCAGGAACAGCTTCCGTCTGCAATACTGTTTTATAATGGAGGAGTGAAGCTGGTCTGCGAGGATGCGCCCACACTGGAAGATCTGAAAAGCCTGGAGGCTCAGGGTGTGGAACTTCTTGCCTGCGGAACCTGTCTGAATTTTTACGGACTGTCAGAAAAACTTCAGGCAGGAAGTGTCACTAATATGTATGTGATCGCAGAAAAAATGAGCCAGGCGGCTCTGGTCATCAAGCCATGATAAGAGAAAAAAAGCCCTGTGTGGTACTGACTTTTTCCACTACAACAGCAGCCATGTCCATGGAAAAAAGGTGCGGTGAGCATAAGATACCCGGACGGCTGATCCCGGTTCCAAGAGAGATCACAGCAGGCTGCGGCCTTGCTTGGAAAATGCCGGAAGAGGATTATGAAAAATATAAGGACGAGGTGGAAAGTCTGAACATTACAGTGGAGCAGAAGGTTTGGCTGAAATTATAAAAATAAGGAAATAGGCGATCATGGAATATATTGGAATAGACATTGGTTCTACCTGTGCCAAGGTTGCTGTTCTGGATGAGGATGAGAACATCCTTCATCAGTCTGTGCAGCCTACCGGATGGAGCAGCGTGGATACTGCAGAGATCATTAAAAATATGCTTCTGGAAAAGGGAATTTGTCCTGAAACCGGAAAAGTTGTGGCTACCGGCTATGGAAGAGTATCTGTGCCCTATGCGGACAAAACCGTAACTGAGATTACCTGCCATGCCAGAGGTGCAGTATGGCTTCATAAGAAAAAAGATATGACAGTCATTGACATCGGAGGACAGGATACCAAGATCATTATTCTGGAAAACGGTATGGTGAAGGATTTTGCCATGAATGATAAATGCTCTGCCGGAACAGGACGCTTTCTGGAGGTCATGGCAAATACCATGGCTCTGAGACCGGATGCGCTCTGTGAGCTGGCGCGAAAGGGAAAGAAGGTAAAAATCAGCTCCATGTGCACGGTTTTTGCAGAATCTGAGGTGATCAGCCTGATCGGTCAGGGGGAGAAAAAGGAAATATTGCTTTTGCAGTGGTAAATTCTATTGCAGATAAAGTAGTCTCCCAGTGCAGTAAGATGAATGTGGGAACCGGAGAAGTATTTCTTACCGGAGGCCTGTGTGAATGCGGTTATCTGCAGGAAATCCTGGAACAGAAGCTTGGATCTCCTGTGCTTACAGGACCGGAATGCCGATATGCAGGAGCCATAGGGGCTGCGCTTTGCGGCAGAAACATATAGAACAGAGGAGAAGCGTTATGATTTATTTTGATAATGCAGCCACCACCATGCATAAACCGGAAACGGTAATTCATGCAGTGGCGCAGGCTTTAAATTCTCTGGGAAATGCAGGGAGGGGCGTCCATGAGGCGTCCCTTGAGGCTTCCCGGAACATTTATGGAGTCAGAGAACGGATAGCAGATCTTTTTCACGGAGAGGACCCGTCCCGGATCGCATTTACTTTAAATTCTACAGAGAGTCTGAACACTGCAATCAAAGGAATCCTGAAGCCGGGAGACCATGTGATTACTACGGTTCTGGAACATAATTCTGTGCTTCGCCCTCTTTATGAGATGGAAGAAAAAGGAGTGGAAGTGACGATCCTTCCCTGTGATGAGTACGGAATGGTTTATCCTGAGGATTTTATCCGTGCGATCCGTCCCAATACAAAGGCATTTATCTGTACTCATGGATCAAATTTAACAGGAAATGTGCTGGAGGTTCAAAGCATTGGCGCAGCAGCCAGAGAAAGGGGGATTCTTTTTGTGGTGGATGCCTCCCAGACTGCCGGAGTATTTGATATTGATGTTCAGAAGATGAATATTGATATTCTCTGCTTTACCGGACACAAAGGTCTTCTGGGCCCCCAGGGAACTGGCGGTATGTATGTGAGAGCAGGGGTGAATGTCCGTCCGCTGAAATCCGGCGGAAGCGGAGTAAAGACCTTTGAGAAAAACACCCTTCACAAATGCCAGCTGCTCTGGAAGCAGGAACCCTGAACGGACATGGTCTGGCAGGTCTTGGGGCTGCTGTGGATTATCTGAACCGGCAGGGGCTTTCCTTTATCCGGGCAAAAGAGCAGGCATTGATGAAAAAGTTCTATCTGGGAGTCCGGGATATTCCGGGAGTGAAGGTTTATGGGGATTTCCGGACTATGGACCGCTGCGCCATAGTAACTTTGAATATCAGAGATTATGATTCCGGCGAAGTGGGCGATGCCCTGTATATGGATTATGGTATTGCCACAAGAACAGGGGCTCACTGTGCTCCGCTGATGCACCAGGCGCTGGGAACCACAGAGCAGGGAGCGGTGCGCTTCAGCTTCAGCCATTTTAATACAGAAGAAGAGATACAGAGAGGGATAGAAGCAGTCAGGGAACTGGCGGAGTGACAAGGTGAGAGTAGTGTCTGTTACAAAGACTGTGAGTATATAATAAAAAGTCCGGAGTTCGTTTTGGGAAAACCGGACTTTTTATTGTTAGTGAATCAGAATTTTTTACTGGTAAGTGAGACTCATAATAATTCCCTGTGGATAATCTCCGTATTTTTCCCCAAAAATGTTTACGCCGCCCATATGGACTGCGTCCTCTTTTACTTCGATTCTCAGAGAAATATATGGTTTTTCAGCTATTGACAGATCCTCAAGAGAACTATTCTGTCGAATAAGATTACCGTCAAGGTATACCCCGTTATTTCTGACAGAAAAAGTTTTTAAAATTCCATGCTGAGTATTTCCATTGGGCCATGCAGGGGGCGTGAGCTTTCCTCTTCTGGCTCCAAAGTCACCGGGACAGTGATAGACACCGATTTCCAGATCATTTACGGAAACAGTAATATCAGAGGGCCAGTTTTCCAGAAAACCAGGCGCTTCTGAACATAATTCCATGCAGAAGGAAATCTCTTTCAGAGGAATCAGAGGATTATAAATATTTGGGAACCGGTATTCGATGTACCCGGAACAGAACCAGATAAGCTGAGCGTTGATCCGCTTTGGCGAGTAAAAAGTTACGGAAGTGTCGCAGACATCGATCATACCGTGTTCATCAGCCAGCCCACAGGTAGGGGTTACGTTGCAGTCGGTAAAATTTCCAATAGGCATATTCACAGAAATTGTTTTATTTTCAGAGTCGGCATCAGCGTCAAAAGTTTCAAGATGAAGAGATTGTATGCTGCAGATGCAGACACGCATAGAACCGTGTATTCCGGGCTGACTTTCTGTAACAATAAGCTTTGCTTCTTCTAATGTTTTGATGTGTAAAGCGGCAGAAGACAAAGGAATATTTAAAAGGGTGGAAATTTCCTGAAGAGATCTGGAAGTGTTTTTTAGCATATCCAGAATTTTCAGCCGTACCGGTGAAGAGAGTGCTTTGCCTATTTTGATAATACGCTTCTGATGTTCGGGATTACTGAGATGAAGATAGATATTTCTTTCGCCAATGATTCTGACTGTTCTTTTTCTTTTCCTGCCATATGCTCCTCCTGATATATATGCTTGATTAAAATAAATTTTCTTTCTTACATTTTTCTTAATTACTCCATATTTTTATTATAACATTTATTACATAAAAAATAAAGTAAATATGCAGGTTTTACAAATAAAATAACGTTAAATTGATTATGATGCTGAAAATACTTCTTTATATAAAAAACATATTGTAAAAAACTGACAAAATAGTATAACATAATTATTGTAATAAAAACAAAAACAATTGGGAGGTAATAAAAATGAAGAAACGGATGGCTCTACTTATGGCAGCAGTTACAGCAATTTCAGCAATGGGGATAGGAACAACAGTTTATGCAAAAGAAGAGACAGAGCAGGTATTGGATGGAAAAACTGTGGGATTTGCACAGACAGACAGCATGTCTGCATGGCGAACCACAGAAACAGACAGTATTAAAGAGTATGTTGAAAAAGCCGGCGGTGAGCTGATTGTTAAAGATGCGGAGGAGACATTGCAACACAGGAGTCCGATATTCGTGATCTGGTTGCTGCAGGAGTAGATTATCTGGTTGTGGCTCCGTTAGAGGATAATGGACTTCAGGGTGCGCTGGAAGAGGCAATGGCAAATGAGATACCGGTGATCCTGGTAGACCGTACTATTGAAGGTGAAGCAGGAACTCATTATACAACTGCAATTATGTCAGACTTTGTATGGGAAGGAGAGCAGTGTGCAAAAGCTCTTATGGAGGCACTTCCTGATGGAGGAAAAGTTGTAATTATTAACGGAGGTTACGATTCTTCCACTTCTACAGATCGACAGGAGGGATTTGTAAATGCTCTTGATGCGGATAAGTATGAAATTGTAGCAGAGCAGGATGGAGAATGGCTGATGGATAAAGCTCAGGCTGTAATGGAAAATATTCTTCAGGCTCAGGGGGAAGAAAATATTGATGCGGTATTCTGTGTGACAGATGATATGGTGCAGGGAGCCATGAATGCCATTGAGGCAGCAGGGCTGAAACCAGGAGAAGATATTCTTACTCTGGGAATTGACGGAACAAGGGCGGCATTTGAGGCAGTAGAAGAGGGAAAACAGCTTGCTTCCTGTACCTGTACCCCATATTTTGGAGAAATTGTACTGGATACGATAACTAAAATAAGCAATGGAGAAGAAATTCCGGAAGCAATTACAAATGAGGATACTCTTTATACAAAAGAAAACGTGGATGTAGAACTTGGATTCTAAGGTTTATCGGTAAAAACGGATGGAGCTGCGGTGGAGTATACAGGCTTTGCCGCAGCCTTTTTTATTGAGAAAAGGAGCGTTTTATGAGTGGAGTTTTACTTGAAATAAAAGGACTGGAGAAAACGTTTCCCGGTGTTCGGGCTTTGAAAGGAGTGCAGCTCACTGTAAATAAGGGTGAGGTACACGGACTTATGGGAGAAAACGGCGCAGGAAAATCTACATTGATTAAGGTTCTCACAGGTATTTATCAGAAAAATGGAGGAAGTATTCGATTTGATGGTGAGGAAATCAATGCGGCAACACCTATGGAAGCTAATGAAAAGGGAATTTCTACTATCTATCAGGAATTGAACCTTATCCCGTTCCAGACTGTTTATGAAAACCTGTTTGTAGGCAGAGAACCAAGAAACAGATTTAAAGCAATTGACAGGAAAAAAATGATTTCTGAGGCTGCCCGTATTTTGAATGAACTGGGCATAGAAATTGATGTTACGAAACCGCTGAAAGAGTTTTCAACAGCTGTTCAGCAGATGGTAGCAATTGCCAGGGCTGTCAGTATTCAGGCAAAACTGGTTATCATGGATGAACCTACTTCTTCCCTGGACAAAAATGAGGTTCAGGTTTTGTTTGATATTATCCGTAAATTAAAAAATCAGGGAATCAGTGTTATTTTTATTAGTCACAAGCTGGATGAGATCTTTGAAATCTGTGATCGCCTGACTGTATTTAAAGATGGTGAATATGTTGGAGATTATGATATAGAAGAGCTTGATCAGTTCAAACTGATTTCTCTGATGGTGGGAAGAGAAACAAAAGTTCTGGAGCGCAAAAAACAGGATTATACGTTTAAAGATGCTGATACGGCAGTACAAATGAAAAACATACATCAGGGAATGCGCCTGAGTGGAGTAGACATTGAAATCCGACAGGGAGAGGTTGTTGGTCTGGCGGGGCTGCTGGGTTCAGGAAGAACAGAATTGGCGCAGGTATTGTTTGGAATGAATCCTCCAGATGCCGGAGAAATCTTCTGGTGGGGAGAGAAGGCAGAAATCCATTCTCCGTCAGACGCCATAAAAAAAGGTATGGGCTTTTGTACTGAAGACCGTAAGGTGGAAGGCATTATTCCACATCTGTCGGTCAGAGAAAATATGACAGTAGCACTGCTGCCGAAATTAAGTTCTGTAGGCTTTGTAAAAAAGAAAGAACAGGATCAGATCGTACGTAAATATATAGAGCGCCTGAAAATAAAAACACCGTCTCCGGAACAGGCAATCTGTAATCTCAGTGGAGGAAATCAACAGAAGGTATTGCTTGCCAGATGGATGTGCATGAATCCCAGGCTGATGATTCTGGATGAGCCGACCCGTGGAATTGATGTAGGAGCAAAGGCGGAAATTGAGGAGCTGATCCAGGAACTGTCAGCGGAGGGTGTTTCTGTTTTAATGATTTCTTCGGAAATTGCAGAGCTGGAACGTAACTGTGACAGAGTGATTGTTATGCGTGACGGAAAAGTAGCAGGAGAAGTAACAGGTCAGGAAATCAGACAGGACAGAATTATGGAAATAATTGCAAGTGGAAGTGAGGTAGGCTGCCATGACTAAAACAAAACAGGATTATCAGCAGATCGTAAAACAGTATAGTGCGGTTGCAATGCTTTTATTTTTCATAATATTAAATTCACTGTTTACCCCTAATTTTTTCAGGATGGGTACTTTAAATAATATCATTACTCAAATATGTCCCACTGTTCTGTGCGGTATGGGAATGACACTGGTCATTTCTACCGGGGGGATTGATATTTCCGTGGGATCTGTAATGGCTCTTGCAGGTGTTATGACAGCTAAGCTTATGCCGGAGACAGGGCTTGTTCCGGCGATTTTACTGGCAGTAGCAGCCTCTGTTCTGGTTGGATGTATTGCAGGCTTTTTTGTGGGAGTGCTGGATCTTCAGGCAATGGTTATTACGCTGGGACTTATGTTGGGAGTCCGTGGAGCGGCTCAGGTATTATGCGATGGCAGAGATATCTATTTTAATAAACTGGGAGATGTAGGAGAGCAGCTTAGTTTGCTGGGAACCTATAGGATTGGCGGAATTGTTCCGGTACAGATTATTCCGATCCTTATTTTTGTTGTAGCTGTATGGATCATAGTCGAAAAGACAGTTTTTGGAAGACAGATTCAGGCTGTGGGAGATAATATAAAGTCCAGTGCTCTTGCTGGCATCAACACATCGGCTGTTATGATGGCAGTATATGGATTCAGTGGATTCTGTGCTGCATTTGCAGGAATATTTCAGGCGTCAAAGGTTTCAGTAGCAGCCGGAAGCTCACTTGGCCAGCTGGCAGAGCTGGATGCTATTGCAGCTGTTGTTATTGGCGGAACGCCTATGAGCGGGGGAAAAGCCCATGTAATTGGAACCTTGATCGGTGTTTTGATTATGCAGATGATTACTTTGACATGTGTTATGAATAATATTCCGGATCAGTATGCACAGGTGTTTAAGGCAGCAATTATTGTGTTTGCAGTATTTATACAGAGGGAACAGGCAAAATAGGGAGGTGCAAAATGAAAACAGTCAGAAAAATTTATAATTCTTTTTATTCTAAAAAGCACCATTCTGGCATTTGTGCTTCTGGTGGTGATTTCCAGCATTATCTTTTATGACAGAGGATTTCTTTCTCCGGCAAATATTATTAACATTTTGATGAAGGCGGCAAAAAATGGAGGATTTTTGGCTCTGGGAATGACATTTGTAATTCTGTGCGGAGAGATTGATCTTTCTGTAGGAGCAGTTTTTGCCCTTAGCGGAGTAGTAATGGGGCTGGTCGGTCAGGTGAATCCTGTTCTCGGAATTGTGTGTGGAATTCTTACAGGTGTTATTTCAGGCTGGATGATTGGATTCATGGTAACAAAGATGAGAATCTCTTCCTGGATCGCATCATTGGCTATGCTGTTTGCTTTGAGAGGAGTGATTCTGATCGTTGCAAAACGATCAGTTCCTATCGAAAAGGGAATTATGCGATTTGCTGATCTGAAATTCATCAAAGGAGTGATTCCGGGTGCAAAAAGCGGAGTTTCTATTTTGATTCCCCTTTTGTTCCTGGTGACCTTTCTGTGTATGTATCTGGCAAAAAACACTAAATTCGGAATGGGAATGTATGCAGTAGGAGGAAATGGCGAAGCTGCAAGAATGATGGGAATCGATGTAGACAGAATAAAAATGAAATCATTCATCTGCTGCGGAGCGATTGCTGCTTTTTCAGGAGTATTGCTTGCATCAAGCAGTGGAAGCGCTACGCTGAGTGCGGGAAATATGTATGAAACTTACGCAATTGCCATGTGCGCTATTGGCGGAGTAAAACTTACAGGTGGAGAGGGAAGATTCTCAGGAGCTTTTTTTGGAATTATGATTTACTTTATTATCAATACCATTTTTACATACCTGCCTACAGACGTATTTACAGTACACTGGCAGTCTATTATTATGGGAGCTCTGGTATTGATATCTGTAGGGGTACAGTCAGAAAAGCTTCAGAAGTTTAAATTAAGAAAAAACAGGTGGACAAAATATGATACAGCTGGAGACACAATGGAGCAATACTGTTAATAAAGATCATGTATGGGAAGAGTATCCACGGCCCAATATGGTACGAGACAGTTATGTAAATCTAAATGGAGAGTGGGACTGTTGTATTAATCGTGAAAATACAACGGATTTTTATGATAAAAAAATTCTGGTTCCTTTTTCTCCGGAGACCAAATTATCAGGAATACAGCAAATTGTTCAGCCAGAGGAATTTCTTCATTACAGAAGATATTTTACCTTGCCGGAGGGATTTGTAAAGGAGAAAGTGTTGCTGCATTTTGGTGCGGTAGATCAGGAATGTCATGTATATCTGAATGGCAGGAGGGTCGGAAGCCATAAAGGGGGATATCTGCCGTTTTCCTTTGATATTACAGAACTTTTGACTGATGGAGAAAATGTTCTCACTCTTTGTGTAAAAGATATGACGGAAAAATCTCCCCATGCAAGAGGAAAGCAGAAACTTGTAAAAAAAGGAAAATATGGTTCACTTTTTTATACGCCTCAAAGTGGAATCTGGAAAACTGTGTGGATGGAAAGTGTTTGCAAACATTATATAGAATCAGTTAAAATCACCCCGGTGTTCGATGAGGGAAAAGTGAAAATACGTGTTCTGTCAGAAGAAAAAAAGAACAGGAATCCTGAGACTGTAAATATACGGATTTATGATGGTAAGAATCTGGTTGCAGAGGCGAAAGGAATAGAAGGAAAGACGATCCGTATTTCTCTTGGAGATTTTCGTCCATGGTCTCCGGACAGCCCGGCTCTTTATGATGTGGAAATACGAATGGGGGATGATTTTGTAAAATCCTACTTTGGTATGCGCAAATTTTCTACAGGGAGAGACAGAAATGGAATTCTCAGATTTTATCTGAATAATAAACCATTCTTTTTTAACGGAGTTCTGGATCAGGGATACTGGCCGGAGGGACTTCTGACAGCGCCCTGTGACGAAGCACTTATATATGATATCGTTAAGCTTAAAGAGATGGGATATAATACGATACGAAAACATATTAAAATTGAGCCGGAACGATTTTATTATCACTGCGACAGACTGGGGATGGTTGTATGGCAGGATATGCCAAATGGCGGCGGAGATTATAATATGATATTTGTGACATATCTGACCAATGCTTTTGACTGGTTTGCCAGAGGGATTAAAGATAATCATTACTCATGGTTTAGAAGAGATGATGCTGAGGGAAGGAAACAGTACTATAAAGATCTTACAGGAATGATACGTCTGCTTTATAATTATCCCTGTATTGCAGTGTGGGTTCCGTTTAATGAAGGTGGGACAGTTTGATGCGAATAGGCAACTGCTCTGATCCGTAAGAAAGATCCTGACCGCCTGGTAAATGAAGCATGTGGGTGGTTTGACCAGAAGGCGGGGACATGTACAGTATCCACAATTATGTGAGAAAACTGAAGGTAAAACCTCAGGATCGCGTAGTAGCACTGACTGAATATGGAGGCTATGCTTATCCTGTAAAAGAGCATATGGCATGTCAAAAAGAATTTGGATATAAACATTACCATTCCAGAGAAGAACTGACCGATAATTACAGGAGACTGTGGGAAGAAGAAATTTATCCTAATTTGAAAAAGGGACTGTCCAGTGCTATTTATACTCAGACCAGTGATATTGAGGAAGAAATAAATGGCGTGATGACTTATGACCGAAAGGTAGATAAGTTGATTCCGGAAGAGGTTTATAAACTAAATCAGAAACTGTATCAGATTTTTGAGAAAATAACAGAGTGAAAATTGTGGAAAGATAAAAGCCCGGTTTTATTTTGTGTAAAAGGAGAACAGACCTGACAGCGAAATCGTGTCAGGCCTGTTCTCTTTTGTCTCCTGTCTGAAAAGGCACAGTCTGTCAGACAGATTATTTTTTTCTGCAAAGCCAGAAGCATCCAAAAGCAGGTATCTGAACTCCTTTGGCTTCCATTTTACGCCCGGAGATCAGATCTGTATATATACCGTCTTCTTCATTGATCCATGCGACCTTATCATATTCGCTGAAATTATAGATTCCGATGAATTTTTCTTCTTCATTCTCGCGTACAAGAGCAAGAACAGAAGAATCCCATGTATCAATGGTGCGAAGGGCGGTGTCGCTGTTAAATACAGTATGCTCTTTTCTGATTTTTTCCAGATGATCAAGGGCAGGAAACAGTTTTCCCTGTACAGTTTCAGGCTTTTTACGGTTTTCAGCAAGTTCCCAGTTAAAATCACCTCTGTGGAGATAGCGGGAATCCTCTGCCTTTTCCGGATCTTCTCTGTAAGAATAATCATTCAGCTGACCGATTTCATCACCGCTGTAAATGACAGGAATTCCTGACTGAGAAAGCATAAAGGCATGGAGCGTAATGTCGTATCGGATTCCCCGGTTTACTCCGTCTTCGTTTCTTTCAAATCCGAAGCGCTCGATGCCGCACAGAGAAGCAGTTGTTCCGCAGAGACGGGCATCTCCAAGCCTTGGATCATCATTGTACAGTTCTCCTCTTGCAAAGGAGTCCGGATAGCTTCCGGTGAGGAAGGCGTTCAGGTATTTTTTATGAGGAATCTCCTGAATTCCGGAGCAGCTCAGAAAATCATAATCAAGTCCCCAGCCGATGTCGTCATGACAGCGGAGATAGTTCTGGAAAACATAATCGCGGGGCAGTTCAGCAACAATATCAAGCTGGCGGCGCAGAAGGGAGACGTCTCTGGTTGCAACAGTGTGCCAGGTAGTTGCCATGGTTGTCACATTGTAAAGAAGATGACATTCCGGTTTTTCAACAGTTCCGAAATAAGGAACTACTTTTTCCGGGGACATAACAACTTCACCAAGTAAAAGCACACCGGGGCAGACAATCTCACAGATCATACGCATGATGCGGACAATGGTGTGTACCTGGGGGAGATTGCGGCAGTTGGTTCCAAGCTGTTTCCAGATATAGGGAACTGCGTCAAGCCGTATAATATCAACGCCCTGATTTGCAAGATAAAGCATATTAAAGACCATTTCATTAAGAACTACAGGATTGCGGTAATTCAGATCCCACTGGTAGGGATAAAAAGTAGTCATAACATGCTTCCGGATATCTTCCAGCCAGGTAAAGTTTCCCGGAGCAGTGGTGGGGAATACTTCAGGACAGGTTTTTTCATAAAGCGCAGGAATATCATAGGAATCAAAGAAGAAATAACGATCCTGATATTCTTTTTCCCCGGCGCGGGCACGCTTTGCCCACTCATGCTCTTCAGAGGTATGATTCATAACGAAATCAAGGCATACACTGATTCCGCGTTTATGACATTCTGAGGTCAGGTGAGAAAATTCATCCATAGTTCCAAGCTCTGGCTGAACAGAACGAAAATCCGAAACAGCGTATCCGCCGTCACTGCGGCCTTTCGGAGAGGCCAGAAGCGGCATCAGATGAAGATAGTTGACATTACACTCCTGTACATAATCCAGCCTGCCTTCCAGACCGCTCAGGGTTTTGGCAAAGGAGTTTACATACATCATCATTCCAGTAAGATCGTTGCGCTTATACCAACGTGGATCTTTTTCGCGGGAAAGATCAGAAGCCTTCAGATCTGCGTTTCGCGCATCATAAAAACCTTTCAGCCCGTCAAGAAGCTGAGTGAGATGCTCCATAACCTGAGGATCATCCTGGTAAAGCTCACAGTACAGCCATTTCAGTTCATCCATATGACGGTTCAGACGCTCCTGATAGACAGCCGTATCTTTTTCCACAGTCCGGAATTTTAACAGGCTCAGTCTTCTTTGTTTCGACCTTAACAGGCTCGGTATTCTTTGTTTCGACCTTAATGGGCTCAGTTTTAGAGGTAGAGACTTTAACAGGCTCAGTCTTCTTTGTTTCGACCTTAACAGGCTCAGTTTTAGAGGTAGAGACTTTAACGGGCTCGGTCTTCTTTGTTTCCACCTTAACAGGCTCAGTTTTAGAGGTAGAGACTTTAACGGGCTCAGTCTTCTTGGTTTCGACCTTAACAGGCTCAGTTTTAGAGGTAGAGACCTTAACAGGCTCAGTCTTCTTTGTTTCCACCTTAACGGGCTCTGTTTTGGAGGTGGCGATTTTTTCAACCTCTGTTTTTTTCGTTTCAAGTTTTGCATTACTATGTTGTACAGAGCCGGAAGCAGTTTTTATACGTTCTGCTTCAGCCTTTGCCGCAGCTTTCTTTTTCTGGAGTCTTTTCTTTGCCATAATCATTCTCCTTTGCTTATCATGAGAATCAGCAGAAAATATTTTCTTCTACAAAAATAATGGGATTTCGCTGATTTTCCAACACAATTAGTTGTTTTAAAATACAATTTTTCGCCTGTTTTTCAGTATTGTCTGACAGGTTTTATAGTAATCTTACAAGGGTAGTAGTGAAATGTCAAGTATGCCAGAGTAAACGATCAGGCAGAGATGAATTATGGTGACCTGTGAACAGAAATGAATCATATAAAAATTCTATGGACAAAATCCGCGTTATGTTGTTTTTGCAGGATGCACACAGAAAGAGAGTGCAGAATCAGCACAGGCGTTTTATGTCGGCAGTACAGAGACGATATCTGTGTTGAGAAACTTCCTTATTATTGTATATGGAAATTGGAATGATGCACAGACGATGCAGCTTTTGCAGCAGGGAAAAAGCAAAAGCTGCAGTTGATGATCACTTATTTTAGAGGGATAAATTCCGGCGTTCTGTTTTTGAAGATGGTATAATACCGGAAACCGCAGTCAATCAGAACATCTGTAGCCTTGTCAAAGGCAAAAGCTATTTTTTCCGGAGAATGGGCATCTGCGCCAACTGTAATAATCTCGCCTCCCAGCTGGCGGTAACGGCGGATCACTGCAGTGCAGGGATTGGGTTCTCCAAGACCATAATGATAACCGCCTGTATTCAGTTCAATCCCGATATTTTTACGGACCAGAGTACGAAGTATTTCGTCAAGAATATCCTGATATCGTTCATAGCTGTAATAAAGATTTTTGTTTGGGCCGTAGCGTACAATATAGTCGATATGTCCGTATACATCCATTTCTGAGAACACATCCAGATTTTCCAGAATTGATTCAAAATATTCTCTGTAGCCCCGGGCTTCCTCACGGTTTTTAAAATATTCCCCGTAATAAGGGTCCTGACCGTGAACGACATGAGAGGAACCAATGACAAAATCAAAGGGAAATCTGCTTAACTGTTCGCTGAAATGTTTTTTCAGATGGGGCTGAAGCCCGTATTCAATACCGAAATTCACCGTAATACTGTCTTTGTATTTTTCTTTTAAAAAAGCAAGCCTGTCTGCATATGCCTCCACTTCCAGATGAAAAACCTGCTGATCCGGGGTGGGCGGATAGTCCGGATCCAGATGTTCGGTAAAGCAGACACCCTCAAGTCCCCGTGATATAGCGTTTTTGATCATATTTTCCATGTCTGTGTCGGAATCGGCAGAAAAAGAAGAGTGCATATGACAGTCCCATAAAATGCTGTTTTTCATAGAAACCCTCCGTTATGTATGTTATAAGCCGATTATAGCACAGAGATTTACTTTTTTTGTAATGTTTTTTCCAAAATAGTCTTGAATTTTTGTATGAGATTCGATACAATATGTTCAGGTTGACGTTTCTTTAACAATAGAGGGAGCGCCATAATCAACCATTTAATTCATAGGAGGAATTTATCATGGCAGTAAAAGTTGCAATTAATGGATTTGGCCGTATCGGTCGTCTGGCTTTCCGTCAGATGTTTGGAGCAGAAGGATTTGAAATCGTTGCTATCAACGACCTTACTTCCCCGAAAATGCTGGCTCACTTATTAAAATATGACTCTACACAGGGCAGATATGAACTGTGTGACAAAGTAGAGGCTGGAGAAGACTCTATCACAGTTGATGGAAAAGAAATCAAAATCTATGCAAAAGCTGACGCTAAAGAACTTCCATGGGGAGAAATCGGCGTAGACGTAGTTCTGGAGTGTACAGGATTCTACACATCTAAAGCAAAAGCTCAGGCTCATATCGATGCTGGCGCTAAACACGTTATCATTTCCGCTCCGGCTGGAAACGACCTTAAGACAATCGTTTACAATGTAAACCACGAAGGTCTTACAAGCGAAGACAAGATCATCTCCGCTGCATCCTGCACAACAAACTGCCTTGCTCCGATGGCAAAAGCTCTTAACGATCTTGCAGCTATCAAGACAGGTATCATGTGCACAATCCACGCTTACACAGGCGATCAGATGACACTTGACGGACCGCAGAGAAAAGGCGATCTGAGAAGATCCCGTGCAGCTGCAGTTAATATCGTTCCGAACAGCACAGGTGCTGCAAAAGCTATCGGTCTTGTATTCCGGAACTGAACGGCAAGCTCATCGGTGCTGCACAGCGTGTTCCAACCCCAACAGGTTCTACTACAATCCTTACAGCAGTTGTTGAAGGAAATGTAACAAAAGAGCAGATCAACGCAGCTATGAAAGCTAGACTTCCAACGAGTCCTTCGGATACAACGAAGACGAGATCGTATCCAGCGATATCGTAGGAATGAAATACGGTTCTCTGTTCGATGCTACTCAGACTATGGTTCTTCCGCTTGATAACGGAACAACTCAGGTACAGGTAGTTTCCTGGTATGACAACGAGAACTCCTACACAAGCCAGATGGTTCGTACAATCAAACACTTTGGCAAACTTCTCGGAGCATAATTGTTTCATACGAAAGAATGAAATAGACTCAGTAAGGGGTCCGGTCTGATTAGGGCCGGATTCCTTTTTTATTAAAATTCGGAGGTTATAGGATCATGGGATTAAATAAAAAATCTGTTGATGATATCAATGTAAAAGGCCAGAAGGTTCTGGTAAGATGCGACTTTAACGTGCCGCTGAAAGAGGGAAAGATCACAGACGAAAACCGTCTTGTGGCAGCTCTTCCTACTATTAAGAAACTGGTTGCTGACGGCGGAAAGATCATTCTCTGCTCTCACCTGGGAAAACCGAAGGGAGAACCGAAGCCGGAGCTTTCTCTTGCACCTGTAGCAGTTCGTCTTTCTGAGCTTCTTGGACAGGAAGTAAAATTTGTTGCAAGCCCTGTTGTTGTTGACGACACAGTAAAAGCAGCAGTAGACGCTATGAACGACGGAGAAATCGTTCTTCTTGAAAATACACGTTATCGTGCAGAAGAAACAAAGAACGGAGAAGCTTTCAGCAAGGATCTTGCTTCCCTTGCAGACGTATTCGTAAATGATGCATTCGGAACTGCTCACAGAGCACACTGCTCCAATGTTGGTGTTACAGAATTCATCGACACCTGTGTAGTAGGATACCTGATGCAGAAAGAAATCGACTTCCTTGGAAAAGCAGTAGAAACTCCGGTAAGACCGTTTGTTGCTATCCTTGGCGGCGCAAAGGTTGCTGATAAACTGAACGTAATCTCCAACCTTCTTGAGAAATGCGATACTCTCATCATCGGCGGCGGTATGGCTTATACTTTCCTTAAAGCAAAAGGTCTTGAAGTAGGCGCTTCTCTTGTAGACGATACCAAACTTGACTACTGCAAGGAAATGATCGAAAAAGCAGAGAAACTTGGCAAGAAACTTCTTCTTCCTGTAGATACTGCTATCGCAAAATCTTTCCCGAACCCGATCGATGCTGAGATCCCGGCTGAGTATGTTGACTGTGATGCAATTCCGGCAGACGTACTCGGACTTGATATAGGACCGAAGACAGCAGAGATTTATGCAGAGGCTGCTAAAACAGCCAAGACTGTTGTATGGAACGGACCGATGGGCGTATTTGAGAATCCGGTTCTTGCAAAAGGTACAATCGCTGTAGCAAAAGCTCTTGCAGAAACAGACGCAACAACAATCATCGGCGGCGGTGACTCTGCAGCAGCAGTAAACCAGCTTGGATTTGGTGACAAAATGAGCCACATTTCCACAGGCGGCGGCGCTTCTCTGGAATTCCTGGAAGGTAAGGAACTGCCGGGCGTAGCAGCAGCTAACGATAAATAAAACACTTAATGAGGACGAGCGAGAGCGAAGTTCCGGATTTAGTGTGAATTTAGTGCGAGACCATTTCCGTACCTTAGCAGGCAAAAACGAGCCTGGTTGAGGGAATACACGGGAAATGGCAATCGTATTGCAGCGAATCGATTTCCCCTGCAGAAGAGGGAAATCATGATAATCCCTGTTTTACGTACGGCAGATCAGATATAAGATAATTTTAACAAGATAGGAGAAAATAAAAATAGGCAAGAAAGAAAATTATCGCTGGTAACTGGAAAATGAACATGACTCCCAGCGAAGCAGTTAAATTAGTAGAAACTCTGAAACCGCTTGTAAATAATGAAGAAGTTGACGTAGTATTCTGCGTTCCGGCTATTGACATTATCCCGGTTGTAGAGGCTTGCAAAGGAACAAATATCCAGATCGGCGCAGAGAACATGTACTTTGAAGAGAAAGGCGCTTACACAGGCGAGATTTCTCCGGCTATGCTCACAGATGCAGGCGTAAAATATGTTGTTCTCGGACATTCTGAGAGAAGAGAATATTTTGCAGAGACAAACGAGACTGTAAACAAAAAAATGCTGAAAGCTTTTGAGCACGGAATTACTCCGATCATGTGCTGCGGCGAGACTCTTGATCAGAGAGAGCAGGGCGTGACAATGGATTTCATCCGTCAGCAGGTTAAGGTTGGTTTCCAGAACGTAACAGCAGATCAGGCAAAAACTGCAGTGATCGCTTACGAGCCGATCTGGGCTATCGGAACTGGAAAAACAGCTACAACTGAGCAGGCTCAGGAAGTTTGCGCAGGAATCCGTGCATGCATCGCTGAAATCTATGATGAAGCAACAGCAGAAGCAATCCGTATCCAGTACGGCGGATCTGTAAATGCTGCAACTGCTCCGGAACTGTTCGTACAGAACGATATCGACGGAGGTCTTGTTGGCGGCGCTTCTCTGAAAGAAGAGTTCGGAAAGATCGTAAACTACAAATAAGTATCAACTGTATATTTAACCAATAAAAACACCGCAGAATATCCGGTTCTGGAAACACAATTTCGGGACCGGAATGTTCTGCGGTGTTTTTGCGTAAATGTAATTACAGATGGATTTTAAGGGAAATTCAGCATAAACTTTAACACGTTACTTGACAAATGTCCTCTGGCAGTCTACTATTAAAAAAACATCCATATGTCAGAGAAAGAGAGGAGTTTTTTTATGGAGAAAAAGGTGATTCATGCAGCCCTTCTTGGGTTTGGAACAGTGGGAACAGGAGTTTATAAGGTACTGAAAAATCAGGAAGAGGAGATGGAAGCCAAGCTTGGAAGTGTTGTCCGGATCAAAAAGATCATGGTTCGGAATCTGGAAAAGGCGGCGGCAAAGGTGGAAGATCCTTCTGTGCTTACAAACAACTGGGAAGAAATTGTCAATGATCCGGATATTGATATTATTATAGAGCTGATGGGAGGAATTGAGCCTGCCAGAACCTGTATTCTGGAAGCGCTTGAAGCCGGAAAACATGTGGTTTCTGCAAATAAGGATCTGATCGCTGTATACGGAAAAGAACTTCTTGATACAGCAGAAACACATCAGGTGGATTTTCTGTTTGAGGCGGCAGTGGCAGGCGGGATTCCGATTATCCGTCCTCTGAAGCAGTGTCTGGCAGGCA
>ENA-OQKD01000135-OQKD01000135.1-human-gut-metagenome-genome-assembly--contig:-NODE-135-length-20314-cov-4.191361_pt1 | contig 20314 bp, 9 predicted proteins | sample MGYA00242775_ERZ504792 | MGnify/ENA primary metagenome ERZ504792 (study PRJEB26092, sample SAMD00036401) | human gut metagenome | host: Homo sapiens | study: EMG produced TPA metagenomics assembly of...
GCGATACACGCGCCTTCACGGTAGCTTACGGAGGCTGTCCGCCGCTATCGTCAGCTTCACCGCACTCGCCCGGTATCCCCGCCATCACCAGTCCCCGCCCGTCGACTTCCGCTCGCGCTGTCGGCGCTTGCCGTTTCCGTCCGGACTTCCCGGTTCATGCTCTTTCGGTGGCTCGCGCAACCTGTCAAGCACAGGGCAATCGTCACGATGAGGACAGTTCCCGGCTGTATCAATAGCTTTTCTAAGACGGGCCATCTCGCGCGTATTGCGGGCCAGTTCTTTCTTGTTTCACAAAATTCATCTTTCAGAGGTTTAACAATATTTTCCATCAAAATACGGGTGGCATGTTCAGCGTTATCTATGCGCATAGCCTCTGCACCGGCCTCGGCCTTCATCGCTTCCGCTTTCGCTTTTCTCACAGTAGCCCGCAAGGAGCCAATGGTCGCCACCGTACCAACCAGGCCGCCGCCAAGGATAATGTTCATAAATTCGCTCAAGTCCATACCACCCGGTTTTATTATTGATCAATACCTATTTCTTTCAACCATTCCTGCACATCGAAACTCGGACAGGCTTTCGCTGCCAGTTCGTTGTGTCCTACAATGCGTACATCAGGAAATTTCCGGTGAAAATCCTTCACATACTTCTCCAGTGCCTTTTTCTGACAGCCGGTGCGGGTGTCTTTCGGAGTCTTACCGTCTTTTTCCACGCCTCCGGCATACACGATGTGACGGCTTACACTGTTATATCCCTTGGCTCCGTTGGTCACTTCCCAAGGGTCCACCTGCGCATCCTCATTGTTTTCACCAGACGTTCCACGCCTCCGTTCAGGTGGAACAGGTCGGTATAGCCAACCTGCTTCCATCCTCTTCCTCCCTGGGCAACCGGAGAAGTATGCCATTTGCGGATGTCCGCCGATGATACCTCACGCCCCTCCGGGGTTGCCGTACAGTGTATTACCAGATATTTCAACTTTGCCATAATCATCATGCTTGATAGCCGCTCATCATTACCACTCCGGCATCCTCTTTCTTGGGCATGCAGATGAAGTAATGGCGGAAGTTAATCAGGTTACGCTGGTTCAACGGGTCATTCTTTGACTCGGAATAATACATCTTGGTAGAACCTGTTGCCTTGAAAACCCTCTGTTTGTAGAAGGCAAATGAACACGGAAATTCACCGGCTTCTGCCGTTAGTACCCAATGCCTTCTTCACTCCGGCTGTAGTATAAACGCGGGTTGTTGCCATACGTCGTAGATTTCGAAAGCCGTAAAGGTTACCTACCTTGCCGCTGTTGCGGTCAATATTGTACTGTTCACGGAATGCCTGGCTGGTCAGCAGCAGGTCATTCACATGGTCGGGGCAAAGCACCAGTCTGCGGCCGTCTGACGGTACGCGCAGGTTGTCAAGGGCACGCTTCATTTCCACAAGGTCATTCACGGTAAGGCGCAGACGGTTTGTAGCCGGATCTTTCTCGCCGGTAGTCTTAAGCACCGGAGTAGTTTCCGTATTTTTGTTCGCACAAAGCGCATGGGCCGCCTTGGTAAACTTCGCATCATTGATACTGTTGGCATGTCCCTCTTTCACACGGGCGGTCTTGTCATAGCTGATGGCATAAAGCTCATCGTCTGTAATCGGCGTAGCCTTGGTCTGGAATTTGTCCAGCTTGATGGCAATATCCTTGTCTTCCAAAGCCTGCACATCAATCGGATAGGTTTTATTGTTTATCAAGACATCCGGATCTACACCAACTTCTACCAGGTGAATCACATCGTTATTCACGATACTGCTTTGGTCGGGGATTCCTGACAGCCAGGTTCCTTCCAGTCCGGCACGGAGCACCTTAACAAGTTCCCCTGTCCAGATTTCCGTATAAACCCCTTCACGGAGTATTGAAGTACTTTGCGGGGCCATTCCCATAAAGGCTGCCACCGCATTCATTCCCACAGCTCCGGCCACCGGAGAGAATCCCAATACCGAAGCACACACGACACCTGTCAGCGTATTGAACAGAAGTGCCGTCAAAAGCATTACAATTTTTCCCATTTTCTTCATTTTAAAGGTTTTCAAATTTCACAGGTCATGCCGTATTCAGCCTTGTACAGGCGCTTGTACTCCTCCGGGTTATGCTCGCGCATTTCAAGCAGCGCATCACTCGGGACATCGCTCAGTTTGGCATAGGTGGACGGCTGTGCCTGCTGCTTGCCGCCCTGATAGCTCAATACAGTGGAAATCTTCACCTGTGGTTGCATGGCATCAAGCACATTCTTCAGTTCATCGACACCAACCTTCTTGCCAAGTTCGATAAACTGTATCTTCTTGTCTTCTCCCAGACGCTTTTCCACCACTGCCTTTTCTACAAGACCAGTGATACGGGCCAAAGTCAGCTTCCCGTTTTCTTGCTTCAGGGAATCATTCTCTGCCTTGGCTGCTTTCAGTTCATTTAAGGCTTGATTAACATCAGCCTCCGTTGCCGTTTCCGGCAGCCCCAATTGAAGGGCCAAAAGTTTCAGTTCCATTTCTTCTTCTGTTTTTTGATTATTGATTGATGGCAAGGGACATTCCCCGTCCCTTCCCAAAGTGATTTGTTTACCGTCTTTCATCAATATGATGGCATCATCGTTAGAACCAACGTCCACCAGAGAGACCTCGTACAGTTTACTCTTGGTCACGGTCGGACAAGTCTGTCCCGGCAGTAGATGTTCGGGCTGTTCGCTCAGTTCCAGGATATCTATGCCGGCACTTACCATTCTCAGGCTGCCGAACTCAAATTGTTTCTTACACCTCTTACTGAGGTCGGTCGCCTCGTCAAACACGGGTTCACCGGTCACCTCACCGTCTTCCACCCGGATATCCTTCACATAACCGATCACGCTACCGCGCTGGTGCATGTACAGCAGTACCGGATTCCGGCAGTACTGCTCCACACTCATGCCCGATGTCAGCACGCGGCTTCCGTAACTGTTCAGGCTGTCATTTGAAATTCTTACACGTTTACTCAGTTTTTCCATGCCACGCCTTTGTGCGTTGGCCCTGCAATATTACGGAGCACTCGCAGGGCCGCCAAAAATGTGTGCAACGGTTGCACACTTCTATGAAACCGTTGCACATTATTTTGGCGGCAAACCGATAAGCGGACAACTTTGCGAACAAATCGGGCAGGTGTACAGTCATTCCAATACCTGCCGTTCAAACCTATATCTTTATAATATGACAAAGGCAGAAATCGAAAGAAGAAATCGCTCGCACGCTCACTATTCCTCTCCGGAATGGAGCAAACGGAAATAGCGGAAAAGGTGGACGTGTCTCGTGTCACCATATCCAAATGGTGTACCTCCGAAGGGTGGAAAGAAGCAAGGGCGGCAAAGAACGTCACTCGCCCGGAACTGGTGAACAAGCTTCTGCTCACCATCGACACGCTCATCACACAAGTGAATCTTCAATATATCTTTGTATTTTATTCAGACACTCTGTGAAATCTTCATTGCCAAACCGCTCTGTAATCCCGCTTTTGATAAGATTTTCTTCCGAAAAGTCCTCCTCGTCCGCAAGAAAACGGCGGCACATCTCCGCATATTTCGGCTTCTCCTGTCTGCGTTCCCGCTCAAGCGCGCGGGCAAGCCGCAGTCCGTCTTCCACTTCGAGATAAACCGGCACGATCGCCTCCTCTCCGAAATATTCCCGCAAAGCCTGATATGACACGAGCGTTCCGATCAAAAGATAATCTGCGGCGCTTAGATCGATCTGCCCGTCATCCGCAGTAAAATAAGTCCATATTCCGCACTTTGTGTTATAAGACCGGGACTCTATCACCTTCCCGTCCTCCTTCATCGCACGAAACTGTTCCGGATCCACAAAATAATATTCGACGCCGTCTTTTTCGCCTTCTCTGATCGGACGGGTCGTATAGGGAACAATCAAACGAAACTCTTTATATTGCTCTTTTAACTTTTTATAAACAGTATCCTTTCCCGAAGAACTCTTTCCCATCACACAATAAATTTTACCCATTTATCAATACCTCAATCTTTCCTTTCACCTTTGTTCCCTCAATCCGAAATCCCATTTTTTCATACTCGGACATCTCTTCCGCTATTTTCTCTGAGATCCGTTCTCCCGGAACGATCAGCGGGATCCCCGGTGGATAAATATAGGCATATTCTGCCGCGACCTTTCCGCCGCACATTTTCCATTCAACAGATTCGCATCCCTTTTTTAAACGCTGTCGTTTCGTCTCGCTCGGACTATAGATATATATATTCTTCTGATGATCCCGTTCTTTCTTGTCCTTCAATATATATTGATATGTATCTGAATCCTGCACTATATATCGCGCCAGAGAATTATTTCTTTCATACTTATCTCTTTTTGCAAGTTCGCCGTCAATTTCTTCCAATGCAGACACAAGGCGCTCCATCCCTTCGTCTGTATCTGCCGGCGAAGTCATCAAAACAACGTATGAGCCTGATGCCATCTCCGGTTGTAGTAAATATTTATCTTTCAAAACGTCATATAATTGTTTTCCTGTAAACCTATTTATGTCTTCATCGCCATGATTCCCAACCGCAGTTACTATCTTCGACCTGTCATACTTCTCCGTCTCAATCAGTTTCAACACAGAAAGCCTGCTTATTCTCTTTCTTACAGATTCCAGACGCTTCACATAATTGTCAAAAACATCTGAGCTTCTCTCTCCCACGAAACGAACACACTCGTCTATTCCTGCCATAAGTATATATGACGGACTGCTCGATTGAAGCATATGGACGTACTCTCTGATATCCGTTCTGTTAGCCAGCTCTCCATTCATATGAAGCAGCGCAGTCTGAGTCAACGACGGAAGCGTCTTGTGCAGACTATGAATAACGATATCTGCCCCTAAAGTATTACTGTTCTTTGGAAAATACGGATGGAACCCGAAATGTGCCCCATGCGCCTCATCCATGATCAATGGAATGCCCTTTTCATGAACAATTCCGGCAATCCGCTCAACATCCGAAACAACGCCTTCATACGTCGGAGATGTAATGACAACAATCTTCACATTCGGATTTTCCTCAAGAATCCGCTTAACTTCACCGGGATTTATTGCTCCGTTTTCAGGATAAATATAAATCGGATGAAGTTGGTTCATAAAGACTGCGTTATAGACCGATTTATGACAGTTTCTTGCCATTAAAATACAATCTCCCGAGTTTGTGCTTCCCATAACCGCACTCAGCAGCCCGACTGTGCTCCCGTTCACAAGGTAATGCGTTTCCTCCGCATGATATACGCACGCCGCATACTCCTGCAGTTCCTTCAGTATCCCCTCCGAATGATGAAGATCGTCAAATCCGTCGATTTCTGTGATATCCAGTTCATATGGAAGTTCTGATCCAATCAGCGCAGTATTCCTTTTATGCCCCGGCATATGAAACGGATAATAACCCGTGTTCGCATATTCCTTTAATTTTCTATATAAATGCTCCATCATATCCCTCCGGTCACCCTGTCCTCTGTACATCGGTTCTTTTCTCTTGTTTCTTTACATCGTCATATCACTGCTTTATTCTAACACAGAGCTTTATGATTGACTATGGCTATATACAAAAAAGCAGCGGCATCCTCTGCCGCTGCTCTCATTTCCAAAATCACGTTATTTTATGATTTTTTCTTTCTTCTGATCATAACACCTGCTGCCACCGCTAAAGCAAGCGCCGCCATTCCCAGCGTTCCCGCAAACGAATTATGATCTCCGGTCTGCACCGCTCCCGGATTCTGTGGTTTTACAGTCGGGGTCGGCTGTTCCGGTTTCACCGGATTTTGGGGTTTCACATATGTATTAACGAATTGCGGCGTCCTGCCGTCTCCGTATACCGCCTCTGCGATCAAATTGCCTTTTCCGTTGTCTGTAACCGTAATCGTTACATTGTATACGGTTTCGTCGTATGTTACATTTTTCTGCCCATCATTTTTCTCAGAAATTGTGTATTCATATACGCCCGCCCGGTCATAGATCAGCGTCTCAAACATAACCTGTCCGTCTGCGCCGTTCTTCGCTTCAAACACAACGTTTCCATCCTTGTCTTTGAGCACGAACGTAAACTGTTTGTCTTTCAGCTCCGCTCCCTTATAAGTCTTGGAAGCTCCGAGCGTTACCGACGCCGGACGAGCTTCGTAGATATTTCGGAATACGATGCCGTTCATATCTTCTCCGCTCTTCGTCTCTGCTTTCGCGCTCAATGTACCGTCGCCGTTATCTGTCACAATGACAGTCACCGTATGCTCTGCCGAATCGTATTGTACGCCTCCGGCTGTACCTTCCACCTCGCGGATCACATAATTGTATGTGCCTGCTTCTGTGTAATGCAGAGCTCCGAAACGAACCGTTCCGTCCGCCTCATTCACTGCCGAAGCCACAACATTTCCGGACTCATCGATGAGTTCAAATGTAAATTCTCCCTCGTGCAGATCACGTCCAGTCAGCTCTTTTTTGATGCTGATATGTTCATTCACACTGTAATCTGTCGGATTTACACGGTATGTGTTTGTAAACTCAAATGCGAAATCATTCTGCCATGAGGAAACGGCGCTGATCGTTCCGTCGCCGTTGTCTGTCACGGTTACTGTAAACGTCTTTCCTTCCGCAGCCGCCAAATCGTTCGTCACGCCCGCCATGCTGCCGGACTCTGTCACTCTATAAGTATAAACTTTTGTCCGAGGCTCGCTGAATCTGTTCGCCTGACCTGCTTCTTGCGCGTTCATTGTTCCGGCTTGATCAACGACGTTTCCGCCGTCCGCCGAAGCCGCTCCTGCCGCTTCTTTGTCCTGATCTTCTCCGCTTGATCCGGCGTTCGATCCGCCGTTTGCTTCAATGTCTGTTTCATCTGTTTCCGGCGCTTTCGTTCCTTCTGTTCCGTCTCCCGCCGTTTCTTCTGACGCCGCGTTTTCTGCCGCGTCTGCCGCATCTTCTGCCGCCGTCTTATCTTCCGCTGTATCGGCTGCCGCCGGGTCTTGTCCTGCTTCCGCATTCTGATTTGTATCCGCCGGGTCTTCTCCTGCTTCCACATCCTGATTTGCATTTGTCTGCTCATCCTGACTTTCCGCTGAACCAAATACATTTTCCATCGTATAGACAAGTTTTCCGAAATCGATATTTCCTGCCGCATCGTTCGTCGTCTCTGTCACGACTTTGCCGTCTTTTACAGGCATCGGCGCAGGATTTCCAAGTTCATCTGTTCCTGTGATCGTAAATGTATACTTTCCTGCTATATCCGGCGCGTTGACGGATTCTTTCTCATATACTTTCTTTCCGTTCAGCGCGATCTCTGCATTTGCAGACTTGCCGTATACATTCTCAAACGGAAGCGAATCTTTTCCGTCAGGATATTTCACTTCGATCGCCAGCGTTCCGTCGCCGCGGTCTGTAACGATCACCTGGATCGCAAATGTCGTCGCAATACCTGTCACTCCGCCGGACGGGTTGTCTTCCGTCACCGTATAGTCATATGTGTAGACATATGCCGGAGCCTGAGACTTTTTGTCTACGGATGCGATTCCTGCTTTCACATCTGCCATTAGTCTGTCTGTATCGTAGCTTACCGGAGCAAACGTAATGCTTCCGTCCGCCGCGTTCGTACCTGTCGCCTCGGCGTCTTTGCCGACAACCGGATTTCCTTTTTTATCAAATATTCTAAACGTAAATTCTCCGTCTGTCAGCGGTCTGTTTGCCAGCGTCTTTGTCGCGTTGATCTTCACGCTTCCTTCTCCGCCAAGCTCGACCGGTTCGTCGTTGTATGTATTTACAAACGATATAGTCGCTTTTTTCTGACCGACTTCTCCTGTTGTTACTTCCTGCTCGTCCACGATCACTTCCTGACCGTCTTTTACTTTCGTAACCCGTGTCGTTACCGTCAGCGTCGAATTGTTATTATCTTTTACTTTGACTGTTACGGTTCTTACATCTGTATCATACGTATAAGCTGTATTTGTTCCCGCCGTCTCCGCCGCTTCATAGGTAAACGTCTTGCCTGCGTCTGCCTGCGTAAATGTAACGTTCTTTCCGTCGAGTACGTTGATCGTCGTCACTGCGCCTGCTTCTGCGGCTTCATTCTTATATGTATTTGCCGCATTCGCAAGTCCGAATTTTTCCGCCGCTTCTTCCGCAGTCGTGCTTCCTTCCGTCGCTTTCGGCGTCACTGTAAAGGTGAACTGATCTTTTTCCATATCTCTTCCGTTCAGCGCCTTCGTGATCTGCAGTCCTCCTGCCGCCGCATAATCAAGCTGGGATTTGTACTCATTTGTAAATGTTCCGTTTTCGGAGGCGATGTTTGTTACTTCCAATTTACCTTCCAGGTTATCCGATACTGTGATCTTCAATGTCGCCTCATGTCCGTCGATCGTCACTCCCGTCATCTTTCCATCCGGAAGCGGATTTTCTTTCACTGTGTAACGGAATTCTTTCGTCCTTGTTCCATCCTGTCCTGCGGCAGCTCCGTTCATATCCTCATCTGTAAACCGGATCTTTCCGAAACCAAACAGAACAGCTTCTCCTGCTTTTGCACTGTCAGACGTTACTGTTACTGTTTTCGTACCGTCTGCCGCCGCGTCTTCCGCCGCCGGCGCGCCATCCTGCGGCGTAATGGTAAATGTAAACTCGTCTGTTCCTAACCAACCGCGCCCTGTCAGCACTTTATTAAAGTATGATTTTGCGTCCGCAGGATCTGTATTGACCTCTGTGTCTTCGGCAGTATAAGCATTTTCAAATACAATACCGCCTTCCGGAAGCTGTACTTGTGCAGTTAATGTTCCATCTGTACGATCTGTCACTACGACCGTAAAGTCGAAAGACGTCTTTCCTTCTACTGCGGTTACTCCGCCCGGAAGTTTGTCTGTTATCTCTCTTGCGGTATAGCTGACCGTCCATACATCCGAACCGTCATCATTTTCAGATTTTACGGCATATCCGTCTTTTACTGCCTGATCAAGCGACTCCGTCGTATACGTCAGAGCGCCGTCATTTCCTGCAAATTTTACTGCTCCTTCCGCTCCTTCCGCAGCTTCTGTATTCGTTCCTGCCGCTGCGAAAGTTTCCTTGAATCCTTCCGGATTTTCTGCCGCTCTTGTCACAATTTCAAATCGGAACTCATTCGCCTTCATATCACGTCCGGTCAGTTTCTTCGACGCCTCGATCTTCGCCGCGATATCCTCGTCTCCTGTGCCTGCGCCATATGTATTGATAAAGGTCAGATTCTCACTCTCGCCTTCGACAACGGCTGCTTCGAGCGTTCCGTTTTCTTGTCTGTCACTTTCACAACCACAGTTCTTTCCGCTTCCTGATCGTCCGTAATACCGGCGATACCGCTTGGCTGCTCCGTAACATTGAACTTGAACGTTCCGGCGATCGTAAATTGGATATCTCCAAATGCCGCCTGATGTCCTGCAGATGCTTTTGTAATCTCAAGTCCGCCTGCATTTTCCGGAAGCGTGATAAATCCATTCTCAATGGCTTCCACTGTCGCTTCATCCGCTGCCGTCAACGTATAGCTAAACGTATCTGTATCAAGCCATTTTCTTCCTGTCAGTTCCTTCGTCACTTTAAGCGCTTCGCTTCCGCTAAGACTTCCTGCCACGCTGTACGTATTCGTAAAGTTTGCTTCTGCAGTTGTATTTGAAGTAATCGTACCGCTTGCCGCATTGCCGGCGTTTCCGTTTACAGTTGTGGTGTATCCGTCAACTTCTTTTTCAGTTACCGTATACTGCGCGCCAGCCGGAAGTCCGGTAATCACTGCCTTCTGTCCATGCTGGAAGGAAATCTCGGTACCGTCTGCAGCATTACCTTTCTTGATTTCCTCTCCGCTTTCGCCTGTTACGGCGTAAGCATATTCTTTCGTCAATGCCGTACCTTTGGCATCCTTAAGCGCTACTATAAATGTAAACTCTTTCTCTTTGTCGATCCCTGTGCCCTGACCTTCTGTCAGTACGATGGTTTTACTGATGGAAAGATTTCCATCTTTCGGAATCTCTTTCCGATCGGTATCCGTCTCATATTCAGGTCCATTTTCGCCGATCTGGATCGTCGCTTTGTTCTCAACTACTGTCTCGGCGCTTTCATTTACTCTAGCATCAAATGTAACCGTTCCGTCTGCTCCTGGCTGAACATCTGCAATCTTCCATGTCAGCATACGTGTCTCTGCGTTATACGATGCATATTCGCCCGCGCTGTCGTCTACATAATCAAGACCTTCCGGAATGCTGTCTGTAATGATAACTGTCGCCGCTTCAATTTCCGGGTTCTTATAGGAAATGGTATAGGTCAAAACCTTGCCGACCTGTAATTCTCCGTCGCCTTCTACTACAGAATCTTTGCCCGGAACGTTCGTGGTAACTGTATTGGTCTGATTTGGATCGTTGTCTCCAATGGTAATCTCTGCCGTATTTTCTACCGCTGTTCCGCCTGCGCTGTCAAGCACTTTTACTACAAAGCTTACCGTTCCGAAAGCTCCTGCTTCCTGCTCGCCAAGCGTCCAGGTGATTGTCTTTGAAGTCTCTTCATAAACTCCATTCGTATCTGCGCTTACATATTCCGTACCTTTCGGTACAATATCTGTGATCTTCACCTCCGCTTTCGCAGGAGCGCCTGTTTCATCTACTGCATTATTTACCCAGTCGATAGTATAAGTCAACTGATCGCCGACACCGACAATCTTGCCATTTACGGACGTGGCCGGCTCTTCTGTGTTAATAACATCCTTCGTGTCTTCCGCCTCGTAAATATTAGTAAATGTCGCGCTTCCTGCTTGACTTCCATCCGCGACTTTCGCTGACAACGTTCCCTCCGCCGCATTATAAGTCACTGCAATGTCATAGCTAAAGGTATGCTTGTCATACGTCATATTCGGATCAGCATATTCCGGAACTACTTCCGTAATCTCTACATGATAGTTTCCTGCCGCTTTGAACTGAATATTTCCGAAGCTTACAGAACCGTCTGCCGCGTTTGCCGATGTGATTGTATCTCCAACTGCTCCCTCCGGAAGTACAACATTGTCCATGCTGCTTGTATCATCTGCCGGTGTAATCTTCATTTGGAAATTGAATTCACCTGCCGCTAAACCTGTGTCACGGTTTCCTTTCAGAACTTTCGTACCTTTCCGGCAAATGCTCCCGGCTCAATGGTTACGATATCCGGTGTATAGCTGTTTACGAACGGCGCTACTGCTGTAGCTTTACTTTCTGCCGAACTATATTCCTTACTATCGTCTCCCTTGGTTACGGTTGTTACCGTATACAGCTCTCCGTCTTTCTCCTGTACCGTAATTGCAACGGTCGCTGATACTTGATCATACGTATACTTTGTATCGGTGCCTGCTGCCTCGCGAACGGAGTATTGATATGTCTTACCAATGTCTGTTTCATCAAACTTCACGTCACTAAGCTTACTCATCACCGCGACATCGTCTTTGCCTGGTGCAGTATTCTTAAAGCTCTTATCAGTCTCTGCAAGTTTTGCTTCTGCTTCTTCTGCAGTTACACTGTCAGTTGCTTCACCGGTAATTGTGAAATCAAACATATCTGCTGCAAGTGTACGTCCATTCAATGTCTTTGTAACATTCAGTCCGCCTTCATCACCGTAAGTTGTCGATGCTTCAAATTTATTGATGAAGATTTGTGAATTGGTCACCCCGTCAGCATTGATCTCTTGTGTTGCCTTCAATACAGAATCCTGGTCTGTTACTTTAATAATAATCTCATATGTATGAGAATCATACGTCCATCCTGTCGGTGCATTTGCATTGGTCTCTTGAACGGTAAACTTATAAGTTCCGGCTTTCTTAAATGTCAGCGCATTAAAGTCTACTTGCTCTGTTCCATCCTTTGGAATCAGTTTAGTTGTCGTTTTCTCTGAGCTGTATAGATCTGCCGTCGTTCCAATTCCGGTCAGTGTTCCACTGTCAATCGCCGCCTTCGTTACTTCATCGGCTGCGCTCAGCTTGAATGTAAAGATCTCTTTCGCATTAAGCCCCTTTACCTCCTTCACTACGGATGGCGTAAATGTTGCATCCTGCGTTGTTGCATAAGTATTCGTAAATATTAATTCCTGTGATCCTTCTGCCAGCGCCGCTGTTAATGTTCCGTCATCATTATCCGTAACATTAACGATAATCGTAACCGTCTCTGCATTATAGGCAACTCCCGGAATCTTGTCTCCCTCTGCCGGTACAACTTCACTGACTGTGAATTTGTAAGTTCCCTTCTCATTAAAGGTAATATCTCCAAAGTTGAAGTTGCCGTCTGCATCAGAAGTTGCCGTTACACTCTGCGGTAATACAACTGTGCCTGCTGTAATTGCCGCATTCGTTGCTTCGTCACCGCCCGTGATAGTGAACCGGAAGCCAGATAAATCTTTGTCGGTTGCTTCCCATGGACCATCCATCTTCTTTGTTCCTGCAAGATTTGCTGATCCGTCAAGAACACCGCTTCCGGCATAGCTGTTGTTGAATGCGAGAACAGTCTGCTTTTGATCTGTTTCATTGCTTGTCTCTTCGCTTATGACACTGCCTTTTTCATCTGTCACCTTTGTATGAAGCGTTAATGTTCCGTCTCCATCATCTGTTACCCATAATTCTACTGTATAAACAGTATCATCGTATGTATATCCCGGTTTCTTATCATTCATTTCCGATACTTCATATTTGTATACTTTACCCAGATTCTTCAACGTAAAGTTCGTATCTGTTTTTAACATGGTTACAGTTTGTCCATCTGCCGCCGCTTCGTTGTTCTTAAATGTAACCTCTGTCTCTCCCTCTTTAAATCCAAAGAGTTCTGCCGCTTCATCTGCTGTAGCAGTGTCTGTCTTAACCGCTTTTACCTTAAATTCAAACTGCTCTTTCGCTAATGCATGACCTGTCACTGTTTTTGTAATTGCAAGTCCGCCTGCCGCTCCGAGGTTCAGAGAAGCGCCGTATTCATTAATAAATATCGTACTATAGGACTGTATATTTGCGGTCAACTGCCCATTTCCCGGATCAGAAACATCAACTATTATTTTTGCCTCATTCTTACTATAAGTCACTCCGTTAATGGTTTGTCCTGCATTCTCTTCTGTAACAGTGTAGGAATACTTTCCGACTGTATCATATGTGACCTTTCCGAATCCAAACGGTACATCCGTACCATCTTCCGTTCCGCCTTTCTGTGATACAGTAACGCTTGTTACATCATTGCCTTCCGTATCTTTCGGCATTGGAGTTCCATCTTCTGCCGTAAGATTGAATGTAAACGAATCATCTTCTTTCCAGTCGCGTCCAACCAGTCGTTTGTGGAACAATGCTGCCGCTTCTGTGAAGTCTACTTCCACGCTGTCTGCATGATATCCGTTCGTAAAACCTGCTACTATCGTATCTCTTCCGTCTGAACTATCATGATGAGCTTCTGCTGTCACACCATCTCCCTGCATTGTAACTTTCGTTTCTGTATGCATCGTTCCGTCGCCGTTATCTACTACCGTAATATCAAAGCGATATGTGTCCTTTGAGTATGTAACTCCCGGTAAATTTCCTGCTGCCTCTGAAAGAACGTAGCTGAACGTCTTTCCTGCATCATCCTGTGTAAAGGTCACCCCTGACAATTTGTCAAAGATCCGAGATGCAACACCGTCTGCCGCTCCTGATGTGTTTGTAAATTCTCTGTCAGAATCTGACAATTTAGCATCCGCTGTCTCAGCATTTACAGTATCACTGTCTGCCGCCTCGATTTTAAATGTAAATTCGCCCGCTTTCAGAGCACGGCCGGATAACGTCTTTTCTACAATCAGTTCCGCGCCTGTTCCGTAAGTTGCAGACGCTGTATACAGATTGACAAATGCAGCCGCATCAGTATCTGCGCCTTCACCGTTATAGTAAGCTGTTTCTGCCTTTAATTCTCCGTTCTCATCTGTCACAATAACCCGTACTCTTGCTGTATGTCGGTCATATACCATTCCGTTTCCGTTTTCCGGGGCATTTTCTACTACACTAAATACATATGTTCCCGGACGTTTGAACTCGATACTGTCAAAATCAAATGTTGCAGCCTGATTATTCGTCAGTCCGTTCACCGTTTTTTGCATCGTATCCTGAGCCGTATCTCCATTGAAGATAATGAAATTTTCTTTAAGACCGGTTCTTGCTGCGGTATTTGCAGCACTCAATGTAAAGGAGAACTCTTCATCCACAAGAGAATCGCGTCCGACTAAAGTTTTTCTTCCCTGTACCGCTGATTCTCCCTCACCCGGAAGTACTATAGGCTTCGGTTCATAACTGTTGTTGAATACAACCTGATCTTCAGCAACTGCTCCTTCTGCTTTGCTGTATGTCTTTTCTATGACAATATACGCATCCTCGCCTGAACCTTGTGCCTTTGCCATAATAGATACGGAATATGTTTGTGCCTTATAAGTTATACCGTTTAAAGTATAAGTTCCGTCTCCATTATTAACCGCAGTTTCCGGAATCACTTCTGCAATTTCATACGTCCACGGTGTATCACTGACATTCTCCTCTGTAAACACCATGTTACCGAATGTAATTCCTGTTCCGACGTTGACTACATGGATATAACCATTTTCATCCTTCTCTCCGGTCGGCATTGGCGCCTGCTCTGCGTTGTCTCCGGTCGCTTTGAGTTTAAATTCAAACATTCCGTTTTTCAACGGATTCGCTCCGCTTTCATCTGCATACACTTTTTTTGCAAGTATAGATGTCGTTGCGGAATCTGCATGGAAATCATTTACAAATACCGCTGTTTTATTCTCAACCGGAATCGGCGTATTTCCTACTGACGCCCCGTCGTCATTAGCCGTTTTTTCCATTTCTGCCACAGCGGATAATGTTCCGTCTCCATTATCGGTCACCGTTACCCGATATGTATAGGATGCCAGAGAATATATAACTCCCGGTATTGCACTTGCCGGCTGTTTCTCCTGAATTTCATATTCATATACTCCGGGATGAGAAAATGTGATCTCTCCGAAGTTTCCTGATGAATTTTTTTCTGTTACCTCAACGCCTTTTTTACCATCAGCAGCTCCATTCGGAAGCGGAGCTCCTTCTGTTGTCGGAATCAATTCAATTCGGAACTTATCTGCAATATCCCACCGGTCAAACTGTTTCTCATAACTTGCGAAATCAGTTTCGGCAAGCGTGATTTCATCTACGTCATATGTATTTTCAAACACATGTTTTACAGATTTTCCTGAAACGATCGTTCCAGCCGCCTCTTTTGCGTCCGCCTTTTTATCAACTGCCGTCAGTTCAAATCCTTTCGGCAGTTCTTTTTCGGTTACGGTATATTGCGCATCTTTATCCAATCCATGAATATACAGCGTTTCGTCATCTTTAATCTGATACTTGGCAGCTCCGGTCTTATCAAATTCCAGTTCAAATGCTTTTCCCTGAATTTCATTTTGCGCATTTCGTACTTCCGCTTTGACTGTTTTTCCCTTCATAGACGGAATACTGATCTCAAATGTGAACTTTTTATCTTTTAATATTTCATCCGCATTCAGATTTTTATTCGCTGCCACGCGGGCATCTTTGCTGATTGCAAGAGCGCCCGGAAGCTCAAGCGCAAGCCTTCCGTTATTTCCCAGATAAACATTTAAGTAATCGGGATTATTGATATTATCCCAAATCGGATCGATCACTACATCCGCCGTATTTGTTATGTTCTCTGTTTTATCATCTATCAACGCATCGATTCTTGTCAATCGTGCAGAACCGGACTTGATAAAGTATTCTCCCTTGTCATTTATACCGAAGTTCGCACTTGCCTGCTGGAAGTTTGATCCCGTAAAGGCTACCTTGCCGTCGATTTCTTCAACCTGACCTCCGTTTAACTGCACATACGGTCTCTTATAATAATACGTCTGATCCGCACTCGGCTCGTTCTTTACTGCCATTGTACAATCTTTATCTGTATAAATCGGAGTATCTTCTGTAAAATAATAAAATGTATTTTTCTTTGCCGGTTGGAAAGAAGCAGTCGTATTGCCCAATGTCTTTCCATTCGGATCTATGTATTGTCCGTTATAATAGTTTGAATAGAAATACGGAACTCCATTCTCATTATGAGCGTTCAGATATTGCTGAAGCGCCTCGTCATCTGCATCATTCGGGTTTAGTCCGTCGGCAATTCTTTCCCGGACCTCCGGCTTGATGCTGACACCATAGAAGATACGGAGCGGATATGCCTCCTGTATATCCATCGTTTTATTTCCGTCACTGTCTGTATCTAACGTAAAGTGACGAAGCGGGATCAAACCTGCCGGAATCTGTACTGTAACTGTATCACCGGTTTTCAGGTCTGCCCCTTTCTTCACCTGAACGATAATATCTTTTACATTACCGTTCGGATAAAGTTCTGTATCTCCTGTTGCACTTCCTTCATATTTATATGTAGTAACACCGTTTTCAGTAACCGGTTCTCCTACCGGATCGAATATCTGATCTGCAAAGACCAAACTCTTAAATTCATCCACCTGCATATATTCGCCGAGCTGATCGGTAAATGTAATATATCCTACCTTACCCGGATCATACCCTTCTGTCTGTGTCGGAAAACCAAATCCTGTTTCCAAATCCGATGAAATCTCATTAAATATATTATTCAATTCATCTGCATCCGTTGCCGCTTTATAATAATCAGAATTATCTGTGCGTTTTCCTAATGTACAAGAATAGCGATTAGGTCGTGTACTGCTTGTAGCAGTCGCATCCGGATAGTTGCTAGAAACCGCATGCATATATCCGTTAAAGTTACCAGCGCTTGTATTTGTATCGTTCGGATTCGCATCCCGGAACACGCCGATACTGTAGATCAAAGCATTCGCATCCTTCAACTCTTTTGCGTTCGTAATGGCGGCAGCTGCAACACTGTTACTCCAGTCACTATTCGACGTCGGCTGACCATCTGTGAAGAAAACGACAACTTTCTGCGCCCCTTCTCTGGTTCCTCCAAGCTGAAATGCTCTCTGCGCCTGATTCAATCCAAAATCTGCGCGAGTTGCTCCTGCTGCAATCAGACTATTCACTGTTGAGGTCAAGTCCGAAATATTTTTCGTTGTGTAAGACTTTAATTCCGTTACAATTTGTGAACGATTATAATTGTTATTTATAAAATCATTTCCAATGTTGTCACTTTCATCACTTGCAAATTTTACAAGGGAAACTCGATGCTGTAATTTTATATCATCAATGGAATCATTCATTTTAGCTGTTTGTTCCACAAAGTTATTTACTGCATTTTGCAGAGCTTGCAGCTTCGTAATATTTGTTCCCAAATCTCTTCTCTCGTAAAATTGGATGTGATTTGGATTGGAATCTTCTGCGGATATCTTCGGCTCGACCGTTTGTCCATTTAATTCCCAGTGCGTAAATTCCCACCAAAACAGAATTTTTTGACCTTCAGAAGTAATTTTGCCTCCATCCTTTGTGTAATATTCTTGATCTTCTGTTTCACTAAGATTTCCTGCATATATCTCTTCATATCGATATCGCTCACTCTCAGGCCTAGTTCCCATATGCGGTGAATTTTCCATAGAACCTGACGTGTCTACTACCAGTACGATATCCAACGGTCTGCTAACCGTCTTTACTGTATTCGATGTAGATGACAATGCCGATAATCCAACTAAGAAATCAGAATCGCCTTTTTTGACACTTGGTCTGCTTCCGCCCTCAAGCTGAATATCCTCTGTGAGTACTGTTTTATCTGTCCAGATACGTCCGATGTTTTCTGTCGAATCTTTTACAACCTGATTCCAAGTATCCACAGTAGACGGATCTGACACAGAGGTTTCATCAAACGCTACCGCCGGAGTCGGAGTCGAATCTGAGGCATAGACTTGTCCCATACCACCGGGTATCATTCCGAGCACCATAGCCCCGGCAAGAAAAATCGCCAGCGCTGAACGCAGTTTACTATTTTTCTTTTTCCTCATAGTCACTATCTTTCCTTTCTTGCTTATTTACAGAATTATTTATATTCCTATTAACCCTGCATCAATCTATATAAAATCAATGGAGTATTTGACATCATTTCACTAAATTCATCACTCCCCTTACATATTTTTTCTAAATAATGCAAAATAGCTCCATCTTTTCAACAGCATATAAAATCATACGTTAACAAAGTGTGAATAACTTGCCATTTTCTCCTTTTTCAAGCTATTATATTTTTACTTTTTCACATTTTCCGCATTAATAATCCACTATATGTGAAAAACCGATCTATTGTCGAAATTTTAATAATTTCTACAATAAATCGGTTTTACTTTTTCTCTGTTTTTAGTTATCTTCCCTGAATTTATACCTGTTGATTCGGGCATTTGTTTCTTCAGCCCATGAATACTCCGTCATATACCCCCCCCCCGGGTATCAATGCCGCTTCTAACACTTTTCCCTGTACCGGATAATATATTTTCTTCTATCCACATATAATAATCACAGTCCACATTGGCATAATTAATCCAACAGGCAGCCCGTTTCTTAACAAATACATCTTTAATCCCATATGTACTGAATATCTTATTCAAATCCATAACCGCCCTGCGATACAGATTTTTTACCTTTTCATCGTACAAACGATTCTCCCAGAGTTTGTCAACGGCTTCTTCCATTGTCACAACTCCGCCTTTATTGTCCACACATAACGCAAGCAGTTCTTTTGCCTTTTTATTGGAAAATATCACAAGTTCTCCATTAATAAATAAGTCGAATCGGCCAAATGTCCTAATATATGCCGGCTTCTTCTGTCGCCGACTGAGAAGTTTTGCATTTCCCATAGTCCATGTTAAATCTTCCATAGTATACGGCCTGATCATATAACCATCCGCTTTTATCCGAAGTGCCTCCAATATATATTCTGTATGTTCTATAAAAAATACAAGAACTATTTTAGGATTTAATTCCCGTAACTTTTCTCCGAGCTGAAGTCCGTCCATACCATTTAATTCGATATTTATAAAAGCCGCTTCCACTCTATGTCTGGAAACATATTTAAGCGTTTCCGCAGAATCATTAAACTTCCCGCTCAGCTCTACATATGAAAATTGTTTGCATTGTTCTTCAAAAAGACGGATAGCTTCTTCATCGTAATCTGCAATAATAACTTTCATAACATCATTTCATCCTTCTTACACATAATATATTTTTATATACTCTGTTTATTCCTCTTCCGAAGGGCAAACGACTGTGTTTTGCACCATATCCATATGATGATTCATCCATATGAGCTCATATCCAGTACCAATATCCATATTATATAATTTTCTGACCATTTTTTGCAAGTAAAAACAGTAGACACTAAAAAAGTTTATGTCTACTAAAATGATTCTATATCGCCAAACGGTAACATGCCGCCAATACAAATAACGGGAACACTATTCAATCATAGTATTCCCGCTATCATTCACAGTGAGCGTGCGGGGATTCGAACCCCGGACAACTTGATTAAAAGTCAAGTGCTCTACCAACTGAGCTACACGCCCTTATTCAATTATATTCCTTTTAATTACAAGGAAAATGCCCAGAGCCGGAATCGAACCAGCGACACGAGGATTTTCAGTCCTCTGCTCTACCAACTGAGCTATCTGGGCTTATACACAATATACTTGTGTAAATTGCGGGAGCAGGATTTGAACCTGCGACCTTCGGGTTATGAGCCCGACGAGCTTCCAGACTGCTCCATCCCGCGATATGAAATTAATTATCTCTATTGAGATCAAGCCGATGATCGGACTCGAACCGATAACCTGCTGATTACAAATCAGCTGCTCTGCCAATTGAGCCACATCGGCGTGTTTACTTCTTTTATAATGTATATTCAGAAGTATAATTAAATGGATGGAGGTGGATTCGAACCACCGAAGCAATTTGCAGCAGATTTACAGTCTGTCCCCTTTGGCCACTCGGGAATCCATCCTTATTTTTTTTAAAGTGGGGCCTATAGGGATCGAACCTATGACCCTCTGCTTGTAAGGCAGATGCTCTCCCAGCTGAGCTAAGACCCCACATAACGACCCAGAAGAGACTCGAACTCTCGACCTCCGCCGTGACAGGGCGGCGCTCTAACCAACTGAGCCACTGGGCCACTTTTTAATTCAGGTTATACCCTGAAAACTACATACAAAGAATCTTTTTTCATCCATTGCCTATCTCCGCTTTGGTTATGCCCTCGACCTATTAGTAACAGTCAGCTCCATGTGTTACCACACTTCCACCTCTGCCCTATCTACCTCGTCGTCTTCAAGGGGTCTTACTAACTTGACGTTATGGGATATCTCATCTTG
>ENA-OQKD01000138-OQKD01000138.1-human-gut-metagenome-genome-assembly--contig:-NODE-138-length-20178-cov-3.947983_pt1 | contig 20178 bp, 18 predicted proteins | sample MGYA00242775_ERZ504792 | MGnify/ENA primary metagenome ERZ504792 (study PRJEB26092, sample SAMD00036401) | human gut metagenome | host: Homo sapiens | study: EMG produced TPA metagenomics assembly of...
CTCACGCATAAATGATGATTTTTAATGCGTTTTTTTAATACTCTTGGCGGTATACCTTAACTTTTAACTAAATTTTTCAACCAATTCCTGAGTTGAAAACATACTTAATAATCGCTTAAAGTTGTAAGCGATAAACATAGAAGCTGCTTCTGCAGCAACATTTTCTATTTTTCGTCTCAAGAAAAAACTATATCCCAGAGTTCTCTTTACTGTTCCAAAAGGATGCTCAACGATGCATCTCCTTTGTTTATAAATATTGTTTTTATTCCAGGTTTCTTCATAAACAGCATCTAAAACACTTTCATACTCCCATCTTTGGATTGTTCTTCCAGATTTTGATGAAGTACAGTTATTTCGATATTTACAATCAGCACTAGTTCAAATATATCATAGTCTTAATGAACAGACAAGAAAGGATTTGAGCAGACTTTTCCCCACTATCCACAAATTTTTAGTTTAAAATATAAAACAATCTTTTTATAGAAATGGGCAAGAATCAGACCTCTCTTTTTTTCAAAAACTCATTCATATGCCGAAAGCTTTCCTGCACATGAAAAAACCGGATCCCCAGTGCAAAATATCCGTGGAGTGCATTGGAAATTCTGTGTACCTCCACATAATTACCTGCCTGTTCCAGTCTGTTTCCGTATTCTTCTCCTTCATCTCTTAACGGATCAAACTCTGCTGTCAGTATCAGAGTATCCGGCATATCAGATAAATCCTTTTCCATCAGCGGTGAAAAATAGGGATTCTCCCGATCCTGGGGGCTGCTCTCATAAAGCTTCAGATAATTTTCCATTCTCTCAGAGGTCAGCAGATAGTCTGTTCCGTTCCTGTGAACCGACTCATAGGGAGACTGCTCTGTATAGCAGTTGCCCAAAGCCGGATAAATAAGAATCTGCCTTTTTGGCATAAATTCTCCTCTATCCCTTGCCATCAGGCACACCGCTGCTGCCAGATTTCCCCCTGCGCTGTCTCCCATGATCGTAATTTTATCCGGATCTATATTCAGGTCATGGTCTGTATACAGTTCTCTGGCCGCAGCATAGCAGTCCTCCAGCCCTGTCGGGAAACGATATTCCGGAGCCAGCCTGTATTCTACTGAAACCACAATATGCTCTGTATCCTGAGCCATTCGGGAACATACCCGGTCGTAATTTTCCACACTGTCCGTCACCCAGCCTCCGCCATGAAAAAACAACAGGATCGGACAGGAACGTCTCTCTGCTGTGTTCATTGTCATAACATCCTCTGACGGAAAATAAACGCGCACGGGAACCTCATATTCTCCGTTATACACCTTTGTATCCAGTTTTTTTACAAAAATCCTCATTGCATCCAGTTTTTTGAGATCCGCCAGACGTCTGGCTGCCTCCACTTCAACATTACTGTATGATAGCGCATGTAAAATTGCGCGCATTGTCTTTGATATCAATACGTTGTCCTCTCTGTTTATCTCATTTTTACGTTTCCATCATATCATCATCAGTTTTGTATGACAATCATTTCCCGAATTTATCTTATCAATGCTGTTGCTTTTATTTTCTTTTCTCTTTCCCTTAAAAATGTTATACTTGTCTCATAAATACATTCTGTTCCGTTTCCTGGATCTTTTCTGAGACAGGCCGGCATCTGATTTCATTTACTTACAGAAAGGGGCTTTCAATATTGGAAAATAATAATACCGCCGTACAAAATCCACTGGGTACGGCTCCTGTCGGAAAGCTGATTGCCAAATTTGCAATTCCGGCCATTATCAGTATGCTGGTCAGCGCTCTTTATAATATTGTTGACCAGATTTTTATTGGCCAGGGAGTGGGAATGCTTGGAAATGCAGCCACAAATGTTGCCTTTCCCGTAACGATTTTTTCCACTGCCACCGCGCTGCTTCTGGGAATCGGCAGTGCATCCAACTATAATCTTGAAACGGGCGCCGGTCACGAGGAACGCGCCAGCGGAATTGCCGGTACCGGACTTTCCATGCTGGTAATCTGCGGAGCAGGCCTGTGCGCTGTGGTTCTGCTGTTTTTAAATCCGCTTTTGCATCTGTTCGGCGGAACGCCTGAGGTTATGCCTTATGCGCAGGATTATCTGAGCATTACAGCTGTCGGACTTCCATTTTTTGTACTGACTACAGGCGGAAATCATCTGATCCGCGCGGACAGAAGTCCAACCTATTCCATGGTATGTATGCTCACCGGGGCAGTGATCAATACCATTCTCGACCCTCTTTTTATTTTTGTATTCGGATGGGGGATCAAAGGCGGCGCCTGGGCTACTGTGATCGGACAGGCAGTTTCCGGTGTTCTTGTGATTATTTATTTTGCAAAGTTCCGAAAAATGCGCCTGACCTCCCATATGTTCCGTCCCCGTATGGAATATCTGAAAATGATCGCCTCCCTTGGAATGGCTTCCTGCATGAATCAGATCGCCATTGCCGTTGTACAGATCTCCATGAACAATATCCTTCGTCACTACGGAGCAGATTCTGTTTACGGTACTGACATTCCCATTGCCTGTGTCGGGATTATTTCCAAAGTAAATCAGGTATTTCTTTCTATCTGTATTGGCATTTCCCAGGGCTGTCAGCCTATCTGGGGCTTTAATTACGGAGCTTCCAGATATGACCGGGTACGTAAAACCTACCGCTGCTCTGTTACTGCCTGCACGGTAATCGCCACTGTATTTTTTGTGTGTTTTCAGCTGTTTCCACACCAGATCGTGGGACTTTTCGGAACCGGAAGCGAGCTTTATTTCCAGTTTGCGGAGCGCTATCTGAAAATATTTATGCTGCTTACCTTTGCCAACGGAATCCAACCCATGTCTGCAGGATTTTTTACCTCTATCGGAAAAGCAAAGCTGGGCGTGATCATGTCCCTTACAAGGCAGCTTGTTTTCCTTCTTCCGCTGATCGTTATTTTCCCGTTATTTATGGGAATTGACGGAGTTATGTACGCAGGACCTATTGCCGATACGGCTGCCTTTATCCTTGCGGTCGTCTTTGCTCAGAGAGAACTGAATAAAATGAAAAATGCAGAAAAATTTCTTTAATTGAATGGCATATTAGAAAAATCCCGGGGATATTCCCTGGGATTTTTCATGTCTCTTATCTCTGTCTATACACCATAATACCTGTCTGTTTCATTCAGCTGATCTGCCATCTTACGTGGCTTCCGGCCTCATCCTTGGTGACGATCAGCTGATCCTCAATTTCCTGTTTCAGCTCTGTCACATGGGAAATAATTCCGATCAGCTTGGAGCCTTCCGCCATTTCCAGCAATACCTTTACAGCCTGATTTCTGGAATGTTCATCCAAAGAGCCAAAGCCCTCGTCAATAAACATAATATCCAGACTGATGGCCGCAGAGCTTTCCTGGATCTCATCTGCCATTCCAAGGGCAAGAGAAAGCGCTGCCATAAAGGATTCTCCTCCGGAAAGCGTCCGGATCTCCCGCTCTTTTCCGGTAACAGTGGAATACACCATCAGATCAAGACCTCTGTTTTTACCTTCTCCTGCCTTTTCCAGATCATACATACGAAGCTCAAACTGGCCTGCAGACATATCCTGAAATCTGCGGTTGGCCGCATCCAGGATCTTTTCCAGATAATAACGCTGCACATAGGTTTCCAGATCCATTCTGGAACCGCTGACATTGCCGGAAACAAGGCGGTAAAGATTATCAAGCTTTGCGTGTTCCTCCACCAGACGCTTCCTATCGGTGAGTATTGGAGCAAGGGTATCATAGACAGCCTGATTCTCCTGATATACAGACTTTATCCCGTCCCTGATGCGTCCCGAAGCCTCAAAGATTTTCTCTGCTTCCTCTGCCTGACTACGTTTTTCTTCCAGCACAGGACGCTGTCTTTCTCCGATTGCAGCTCTCATAGACCGTGTGCTGCTTTTTGCCGCTGTCTGTCTGTTGCGGAATGAATTTACATCATTTCTGAACTCTTCAGCAGCATATTTTTCATATATGTCAGTAAGATTTTTCCACTGTTCTTCTGTAAGATTTTTCTCCTGCAAAAGTGTTTCGTAGATTTTTTTCTGCCTGTCTTTTTCTTTTTTTCGTGCGGGCAGCTCTTTCTCATACCGACGGATAAGGGTTTCTGCTTCTGTTTTTTTCTGTCTGGTACATTCTGCTTTATTTCTGGCTTCTTTCAGAACTTCTTCTGTCTGGTTCTTCCTGTTTTCTGCCATATTTCTGGCGTTTTTTGCCTCTTCCTCAGAAGAAAAATCAGAGGATGACGAATAACCTGCAAGCTCTGATCTGGCTCCTTCCAGCGCCGCCTGTACATTTTTTTCCTGTTCCTGAAAAGTTTCCATATTTTCTTTTAAAGAAGGCTTACGTTTTTCCAGTTCCTCCAGTTTTTCCCGGATTTCTCTTAATGTCTCAGCCTGTTTCTGATACGCAAACTCCTCTGTCTGAACCTGCTGCTTCCACTGCTTTATCAGTTCCTGCGCCTGTCCCGGAGAAAAGCTTTCCGGAAGCTTCGGAATACTCCTGCGCATTTTATCCTGTAATTTCTCAAAATTCTCTCTGAAATCCCGGTCTCTGGCATCTCTCAGATTAGTATTAGACTTTACTTCTCCGGAAAGTGTTTCCTGTTCTTTGCGTAGGCTCTCCGCATCATTTCCAATATGGTCTATCTTATCCTGAGAAAGCTCTCTGTGCTCTTCTTTTGGAATGCAGGGACTGGGATGCTCTGTTGCTCCGCAGACAGGACAGGGGTTCCCGGGCTTCAGCTCTGCTGCCAGAAATCCTGCCTGAGCATCCAGAAAAGCGCGTCTCAGGGTTTCATATTCCTGCTGTTTTTTCTCATATTTATCCCTGATATCCGCGTATCTCTGCTGCAATTTTTCTGCTGTGTCATTGTACTTTTTTATTTCCCGATAAATAGCTGACAGCCCTTTGATATCATCCATCATCGTTCCGATCTCACGCATTTTGGAGTGACATACAGCAAGCTTTTCTCCTGCGTCAGAAAGTGCTTCTGCCTGCTTCCGATATTCTTTTTCCTGAATTTCTGATGCCTCAAAAGCATCTTTTGCTTCTTTTTTCTGCTTTTGAATCTGCAGAAGATTCTTTTCCAGATTCTGCACTTTTTTGCGGCATTCTCCTATCTGACGGAATAGTTCCAGAGCCTTTTCTGCCTTTTCAGATATGCGGCTGAACTCCTTCTGAGCCTGACGCTGTTCCTTCTCCGCTCTTTCTTCTTCCTTCTCTGCCTCCTTTTGTATTTTCATAAGCTCCGGAAGCTGACTTTGCAGTTCTCTTAATGAATCCTCTGTTTTCTCTGCCTCCTGGCTTTTTTCTTCCAGCTGATCACTGGATGCTTTTACTTCCCAGGCCGCCTGGATCTGACCTGCCAGCTGTTCTTTTTTCTCCATTTCAGAGGTCAGTTCTCTGCATTGAGCAAGCTCCTCTTCCGCCTGATCCAGCTGTAAAAAAAAGTCCTTGAAGTTGCTGGGCTTCTGTATACTCATCTCTTTTTTTATCCCTGTTTTCTGCCGCTTCACTACAGTCTTTTTCTGCTGTTTGCAGCTTCTTATCCAGAACTCTGCAATACTGGAATAGTGTTTCCAGAAATTCTCCTATTACAACGATTTCCCCATCTGCAATTTGTTTTTTCAGCTTATCCAGACTTTCCTCCAGAACATCTGCCTGCTGTCCACAGTCATCCTGTCCCTGGTTTTTTACACTGTCTGACAGAAGTTTTACTCTGGCCGCTTCACTCTGACACCGGGTTCTGATATCAGCAATATCCTTTTCCTTTTCCCTTTTTCTGTTCCCCAGTTCCACAGCAATATCCTCGTACATTTCTGTATTAAAAAGTCTGCGGAATAGTTTTTTTCTTATCATCAGATTTTGCCCGGAGAAGCTCCATAAACTCTCCCTGTGCGATCATGGCTACCTGCATAAACTGATTTTTGGTAAGTCCGATGATCTCCTGGAGCTTCCCATTGGATTCCTTCTGAGGATATTCTGTACCGTCTGGCATGATCAGAGATACAGAACCTGTAATCTCTCTGGTTCCGACACCCTTTGCAGCCCCTCTGGTGATCTTTTTCAGATGTCTGGGCACCCGGCGTACTGTATAAATATCCTGCTCCTGCCCGTCTGTAAATTCCAGTTCCACATATGGCTCAAGCTCCAGTCCTGCATACTGGCTCTGCAGCACAACGCCTTCTTTTTTATTAGATACCGAGCTGGCTTCCCCGTACAGAGCAAAAACGATCGCATCAAAAATCGTTGTTTTTCCGGCTCCCGTATCGCCTGTAACCAGAAAAAGATTCTGGTCTGTTTTTGTAAAATCTATGATTGTTTTCTGTCCGTAGGATCCAAATGCCTGCATGGTAAGTTTTTGCGGTCTCATTCTACTTTACCTCCTGTACTGTGTTCAGTACGTCTCTGAGAATGTTTTTTTCTTCCTCATCCATATCCTTCAGAAATCCGCAGCACAGTTCAAAAGGGTCCTGCAATTCCTGATGTTTTTTCCCCCTGCTGTAGTCCGCTTTCCTCTGATTTTCACGACGGATCTCCAGAAGATATGGAAAGGCAAGCCTCAGTCTGTCCTGCATATCAATAACATCAAGATCTGCTTTATCTGTAAGAATTACAGTCACATAATCCTGACTTTTCTGCTGCAGAACCTCTTCAAGACTTCCTTTTATCACCCGAACCTGGCGTAAGGGCATAAGAGGAAGAACAGTAATCTCCGGTGCTTTTTCTTTCTCTTTTATTTCCACCATTAGGATCCCTTTCTGCTGTCCTGCCTCACTTACGGAACAAGCCAGAGGTGTTCCACAGTATCGGAAATTTTCCTCTCCCACCTTCATGGGCTTATGGATATGCCCCAGCGCCGCATAATCAAACTGTTCCAGAATATCTGCGGAAATCTGATCAATATTCCCCACAGTTCGCATCTCCGAGTCCATTCTTTCCACATCGTCCGCAGCTTTTCCCACAGGAAGATAAAACTGATGGCTTACCAGAATATTTCTCTCTTTTTTATTTATAGCTTCTCTTTGGATGAGCTTATGAACCGTCTCGTCATATGAAAAATTATTGCCGTTTTTATCTGTCCCCACGATCATTTTTACCATGGAAGGTTTCACAAAAGGAAGAAGATAAAAATTCACTTTACCATAGGAATCCCACAGTACAACCTTTTCAATATATTCTCCCTCACGCTGCGGAGGAAGCCCGATCATATGCACCTTCTGCCTGGAAAGCACACTGCGGAAACAGTCCACTCTCGGACCGCTGTCATGGTTTCCACTGACAGCCATAACAGTCATTTCCGGCGCTGCTTCAGTCAGCTGTCCCATAAAAGAATCAAATACCTGTACCGCCTCCGCGGCCGGAACTGCCTTATCATAAATATCTCCGGCAATGACCAGTGCGTCCGGTTTCTGCTCCTTTACCCTGTCTACAATCTGCCGGAAAATATATTCCTGATCCTCTCTCAGATCCCGGTTCATCAGTTTTAAACCAATATGTAAATCTGACAAATGAAAAATTTTCATATAACCTCCTTGCTTATAACCGCCAATTCCTGCTGTCAGTAGTGTCACTGTCTGTTTTTACAGCTTTATATGCAAAATCCTCCGGTTCTGCCTCCACAGAGCCGAAGGATTTCTCATTTATTTTTGTTTTACTCCAGTTATTTATTGCAGATTTCTGTTTTTCCCCGGCTGTATTCCCCTCCTGTATCCAGGCTTCGCCTGTTTCAGATCTGATCCGGCAGTATATTTTTTATTGTTACAATGCTGAGATCATCCTCTGTTATCCCGGTATCCTCAGGATAAAAAACCCGATACAGCTCCATGCAGATACTTTTTATTACTAAAAAGGTCCCTGAATACACGGTCCCTGGTTGTGTGTTTTGCAATTTTCAGCAATTTTTCCTCAAGCTCTGCCGAGGTAAATCCTGTTTTATCTTCTGTAGTGGTATGTGTTTTTATACTGGTTTTCTCCATGCGTGCCACCACTTATATATATTTATTTCTTTCATTGTAGCAGACGCTTACAATACTGCCAAGTAAAAAATTTCTTAACTTCTCCGTTCACAGCACTCCGGTCGGAACACCTCGCAAACAGCAGTTCTTAGCTTCTGTCACAAACAAAAACTGCTGCAGGCTTCCCTCTTCCGGCAGATTTTGCTCCGGAACTACAGGTTGCTTGCAGCAGTCCTCATCCTTATATTTTTTAATTATGAAAGAATTTCCAGGCAGTTACATCGCTCCCAGAATCTCCCGGGCATTGCGGATACGTTCCTCTGTTGGAGGCTTCACTCCTTCCAACGGATAGGGAATACCCAGCTTCTCCCACTTAAAGGTTCCCAGAGTATGATAGGGAAGAACCTCTACTCTCTCCACATTTTTAAGGGTTCTGATAAAATCGGCCAGTCTGTGAAGATATGTGTCGTTATCACTTCCGCCCGGCACAAGCACATGGCGGATCCATACAGGCTTGTCCATCTCCGAAAGCTTTTCTGCCATGGCAAGGATATTTGTGTTGGTGCAGCCGGTAAGCTTCACATGCTCTTCCTCATCAATCTGCTTGATATCCAGAAGAACAAGATCTGTATACTTCATCAGCTCCTGCCATTTGGAATAAAAAGGCTCTTTTTCCGTATAAGGGTTGGCGCTGGTATCCAGTGTGGTATGCACGCCGGCTTCCTTTGCCAGACGGAAAAATTCTGTAAGGAAATCGATCTGCAGAAGAGGTTCCCCTCCGCTGACTGTGATCCCGCCTTTATCTCCCCAGTAATTTTTATACCGCAGCGCTTTTTTTAAAAGCTCCGAAGGGGTGTATGCCTGTCCTTCTCCCATCTTCCAGGTATCCGGATTATGGCAGAACTGACAGCGCATGGCGCAGCCGCTTAAAAAGATCACATACCGGACGCCCGGGCCGTCAACCGACCCGAAGCTTTCCAGTGAGTGAACATATCCTTTGATCTCTTTTTTATCCATCCTTACATTTCTGCATGGCAGGTTCTGGCAATAACGTCCATCTGCTGCTCTCTTGTAAGGTCGATAAATTTAACTGCATAACCGGAAACACGGATTGTAAAGTTTGCGTACTCTTCTTTTTCCGGGTGTTCCATAGCGTCGATCAGCTTCTCTTTTCCAAATACGTTTACGTTCAGGTGATGAGCGCCCTGATCAAAGTATCCGTCAAGTACGTGAACAAGGTTGTCTGTACGTTCTTCATCATTGTGTCCCAGAGCATCCGGATTGATCGTCTGAGTATTGGAAATACCGTCAAGAGCATCTTCATAGTCAAGCTTTGCAACAGAGTTCAGAGAAGCAAGAAGTCCGTTCTGCTCTGCTCCGTAGGACGGGTTAGCGCCAGGAGCCAGAGGCTCGCCTGCTTTTCTTCCGTCCGGAAGAGATCCTGTAGCTTTACCATAAACAACATTGGATGTAATGGTAAGGATGGATGTGGTAGGTTTGGAATCACGGTAGGTATGAATGTGTTTCAGCTTTCCGAGGAAAGTAGACAGAAGATTTGTTGCGATCTCGTCTGCTCTGTCGTCATCGTTACCATAGCGTGGGAAATCTCCCTCAACAATAAAGTCTGTTGTAATTCCGTCCTCATCACGGATTGCTTTTACCTTTGCATATTTAATTGCAGACAGGGAATCTACTACATGAGAGAAACCTGCGATACCGGTTGCAAAGGAACGGTCAACCTTTGTATCGATCAGAGCCATCTCTGCTGCTTCATAGTAGTATTTGTCATGCATATAGTGGATCATGTTCAGTGTTCCAACATACAGATGAGCCAGCCAGTCCATCATCTGATCATATTTCTGAACTACCTCGTCATAGTCAAGATACTCAGAAGTGATCGGCTGATACTGAGGTCCTACCTGCTGTTTTGTCTTCTCGTCAACACCGCCGTTGATGGCATAAAGAAGACATTTCGCAAGGTTTGCACGAGCGCCGAAGAACTGGATCTCTTTACCTGTCTCTGTAGCAGATACACAGCAGCAGATGCTGTAGTCATCGCCCCATACCGGACGCATTACATCGTCATTCTCATACTGAATGGAACTTGTTGTAACAGAAATATTTGCAGCATATTTCTTAAAGTTCTCAGGCAGTCTGGAGGAATAAAGAACAGTAAGGTTCGGTTCCGGAGCCGGTCCCATATCCTCCAGTGTATGAAGGAAACGGAAATCACTCTTTGTTACCATATGGCGTCCGTCAATACCCATACCTGCCACTTCTAGGGTTGCCCATACCGGGTCTCCGGAAAACAGCTGGTTGTAAGAAGGAATACGGGCAAATTTTACCATACGGAATTTCATAACCATATGGTCAACAAGCTCCTGAGCCTCTTTCTCTGTAAGGATTCCTCTCTGAAGGTCTCTCTCAATATAAATATCAAGGAAAGTGGAGATACGTCCAACACTCATTGCAGCTCCGTTCTGAGTCTTGATAGCTGCAAGGTATCCGAAATACAGCCACTGGAATGCTTCTCTTGCATCCTTTGCAGGCTGAGAAATATCAAAGCCGTAGGCCTGAGCCATAGCTTTCATTCCCTGAAGAGCGCGGATCTGGTCAGCGATCTCCTCACGAAGCTGGAAGTCATAGCGTCTCATACCCTGACGGTCGCTTGCTGCAAAATCCTTCTGTTTGCCTTCGATCAGAGCATCGATACCATAAAGAGCCACACGTCTGTAATCGCCTACGATACGTCCACGGCCATAGGTATCCGGAAGACCGGTAAGGATCTTGTTGTGGCGGGCGACCTTCATCTCCGGTGTGTAAATGTCAAATACACCCTGATTATGTGTTTTGAACTCATAGTTGTTAAAGATATCTTTAATTTTGTCGCTTACTTCATAGCCGTAAGTTTCACATGCTTTTTCTGCCATTTTAATACCGCCGTATGGCATAAATGCACGCTTCAGAGGTTTGTCTGTCTGAAGACCTACAACAGTTTCCAGATCTTTCAGATCCTCGTCAATATATCCAGGACCATATGCAGTAAGAGATGTTACAACCTCTGTCTCCATATCCAGAACTCCGCCCTTAGCGCGCTCTTCTTTCTGAAGCTCCTGAAGCTTGCCCCAGAGTTTATTTGTTGCCTCTGTAGGCCCTTCCAGGAAAGAAGCATCTCCGTCATATGGTGTATAATTCATTTTAATAAAGTTACGTACGTCAATTTTTTCTTTCCAGCGTTTACCGTTAAAACCTTCCCACTGTGAAAATTCTTTCATGATCAGCACCTCTTTCTTGTAAATACAGGTATCATGTCCTGAAGCTTTTTTGTACAGCCAACAGAACTGTTTCGTTAGTTATTTCATGTGAACTTCTGCTGTTCACACCGACAGTTTATACCGCTTTGACAGCTCTGTCAATTATTTAACACATGTTTTCCATAAAGTACAATCCGGGGCTCTCAGACACCTTTAAATGCCTGAAAATCCCCGGATTTTACAATGCTTTTTATATTATTTGTATATTTTGATGTTGGTGCCAGAACCATAAAATGTTATTGAACTTTTGACCCTGACTTCATTATTTCTTCTCCCCGCGACGGAAAATCAGACGAAAGATCAGCCTCACAAATGGCCCACAATAAAACATCTGATAACAGATTGCCATCGGAAAATTCATGGCCCAGGTACGGATCCATGTTCCAAAAGAGGGCTCCTTAAATAATACAGTAGCAATCAGACTCATGACCGGGCACATAATACAGCAGATGCAGATGGAAATCGCATAAGTAATAAACTGCGGTCTGTCTGTTGGCTTCATGATCTTAAACGCCAACATGCCAGCCAGCTTACTGACAACAAAAAACTCCAGCACAAAAGCAATCGGAGCCATGAATACCAGCTCATGAACAGCGGCAAGGAATGTAAAACCACTTACAGTTCCACCGGTATTCAGCGCAACATTGTATACGATCATTCCATACACCATGACAATAGCCATAACAGCAGTAAAAATCACATCTTCAAATTTGTTTTTTGGCATAAAAAATCCTCCTTATAATAACGTAAACACTTTTGATTCTTTGTGTTGTTCGTTATCATCCGGAGGATGTGCGTTTCCAATTTTAACCAAATCAAACTGGGTTATATTACCATAGTTCATTCCCTATTGCAAGCACTTTTTGATTCTGCATTATACGATACCTGCGGAATTTAATCTTGCAAAGTAGAATTTACTTTTTCAATTGACCGATACCTTCGGATTGTTCCACACTGTGCACTGCCACGATCCTGTTTTTAACATATTCCTTAAAATATCAGTTCCAAAAATCTGTCTTTGTTTCCAGATTAATATCCTTTGCTTTAAATACAGGATTTTTCCCTGATTTTTTCTGTTTGAAATAATCCTGCATACATCGAAGCGCCGGTTTCGCAAGAAGCACAATTACCGGCAGATTAATAAGCGCCATCAGGCCCATAAGTACATCTGCTGTGTCCCACACTACGCTGAAATCCATAGTTGCTCCCATACATACGATCAGAGCTGCTGCGATACGGAATATGTTCATGATCATTTTTTTCGGTGTTTTGTCACAAATGTAGCGAAGCCCCATTTCCGCATAATAAAAGTTTCCGATCAGTGTGGTAAATGCAAATAAAAACAGAGCAACGGTAATAAATACAGAACCAAAACCTCCCAGAGAACCTGCAACAGCCTCCTGCACATAAGGCATTCCGGCAATTCCCTCTTCCGGTACTACTCCGGAACACAGAAGCATAAATCCTGTAGCACTGCAGATCACAATTGTATCAATATAAACAGAAAGCATCTGAACAAGTCCCTGCTTTACAGGATGAGACACACCCGCAGAAGCTGCGGCATTTGGAGCAGAGCCCACACCGGCCTCGTTGGAAAACAGACCTCTTTTTACTCCCTGCATGACGGCTGAACCTGCAAATCCGCCGAAAATTGCAGAAATATCAAACGCGCCTTTAAAAATTGATACGATCACTCCCGGAAGAAGATTCAGATGTGTGATCACAATAAACAGAGAAACCGCTATATAAAAGATTCCCATTACCGGGACAATAACCTCTGTAATTTTGGATATGCGTTTGCTGCCGCCAAAAATACAAATGCCAAAAATAACTGCAAGAATCAGACCTATAACAAGTGGTGTTGTTCCTGGCTGATAGAAATCATATCTGCGGAAAGAATCTGAAATGTTAAAAGCAGCAACCATGTTGAAGCCGCCCATATAAGTTACAATAAGAACTGCCGCAAACAAAACTCCCAGCCATCTTTTTTTCAGCACAGCCTGAATATAGTATGCAGGGCCTCCGTAAGAGCTTCCGTCAGCAGCTTTTCTTTTATAGATTTGCGCCAGTGTACTCTCAATGAACGCAGATGCGCTTCCCAGAAGCGCGATCAGCCACATCCAGAACATAGCTCCTGCTCCGCCAATGCAAAGAGCTGTGGAAATTCCGGCAATATTCCCGGTTCCCACCCTGGACGCAGTAGAAACCATCAGAGCCTGAAAAGAAGAAATTGATTTTTCATCATCCTTTGGCTCCATAACCACCTTAATGGCTTCTTTCAGCGCTCTGAACTGGACGCCTTTTGTTTTGACGGTGAAATAGATCCCGGCGCCTACAAGCAGGATAATAAGAATATAGCTGTACATCCAGTTGCTCAATGTACCTATAACTTTCCCATACGCCTCAACAATTCCTGAAAACAATTGTCAGTACCTCCTGTTTTTTATTGTGCGTAAAACATGGATATTTTACCATAAAATCAAGGGTTCTGACAAGAAAAAAGAATGAGCAGCGCCGGAAATCATGTCGCATAAACAATAAGCCGGGCCACCCATTCTCAATTATAAAATTTCAGATATTTTGTTATTTCCCGATAATCAGATCATAACTTTCTGCAATCATTCGTTTTATGTCCTGATCCGGAATACTTCCGTCTAAAATCACGGTATTCCAATGTTCTTTATTCTGATGATATCCGGGAATCACGGAATTATAAGTATTTCTCCAGAAATCTCTCCATTCCGGATCCACCTTGACATTGATCCGCATCTGCCCCTGGTACTCGTATGTCCAGAGAAAAGCTTTTTTATTTTTCTTATACCTTACAAGTATCCAGTTAGGATCATGAAACGGCGCATCCTGATACACCTCGGGAAATGTCATTCCATATTTTAAAACTTCTTCCCGTGTTGTCATCCCTGAAAAATCTTCCATTTGGACCACCTATCTGTTTATCTCCATCCCACAGGGCAGCGCCTCACCGGCCGCCATGCGATCTCCTGTAACTGTCTCGTACAGCCGGAACCCGCCGGAAAAATTCCTGCAGTCAAAGCCTTCCTGAGCCAGAATCCGGTATGCAATATAGCTTCTCAGGCCGCTCTGGCAAATAATGTATACTTTTTTCTTTTTATCCAGTTCCGAAAGTCTGTCACGAAGCTCATCTACCGGAATATTGATAAATCCCTCAATATGTCCTCTTGCATACTCTCCCGGGGTTCTTGCATCCAGAAGAATCACACTTCCGTCCCTCGGAAGATTTTCCACCTCCTCTGTAAAAAACTGCTTCAGTCTTCCCTCTGCAATATTCTCGATCATAAAGCCTGCCATATTTACAGGATCTTTCGCGGAAGAATACGGAGGCGCGTAAGACAGATCCAGTTCCTTCAGCTGAAGGGCTGTGATGCCTGCATACATGGCAGTTGCGAGCACATCAATCCTCTTGTCCACACCGTCATAGCCTATGATCTGCGCACCCAGCAGCTTATATGTTTTCTTCTCAAAAATCACCTTCATGGTCATGACTTTTCCGCCCGGATAGTAGGAGGCATGGCTGGCAGGGGACAGATAAACCTTATCATAGTCAATTCCTGTCTGTTTGGCAGTGCGCTCGTTAATTCCGGCGGAAGCTGCGGTCATGTCAAAAACCTTGATCACTGAAGATCCCAGTGAACCGGGATAGCGGCTGTCTCCTCCACAGATATTGTCTGCTGCAATGCGGCCCTGCTTATTTGCCGGACCTGCAAGGGATATCAGAGCTTTTTCTCCTGTAATGTAATGCCTTACTTCCACAGCATCGCCTGCTGCAAAAATATCCGGCGCCGAGGTTTCCATACGATCGTTTACCACAATGCTTCCTTTGATACCAAGCTCCAGTCCCGCCTCTTTTGCAAGGTGAGAATCCGGCGCAACGCCGATCGCAAGGATTACCATATCTGCCTCCAGAGGCTGCTCGTCCTTCAGAAGCACGCGGGTTCCTTTCTCGCCCTTTTCAAATCCTTCCACCGTATGTCCAAGCATCAGCTTCACACCCCTGCTTCTCATTTTTGCATGTACAAAAGCTGCCATATCTCCGTCAAGAGGATTCATAAGCTGCTTTGGTCTCTGAACTATGGTAACGTCCAGTCCCAGCTCCCGAAGATTTTCCGCAAGCTCCAGGCCAATATATCCGCCTCCGGCAAGCACTGCCGACTTTGGCTGATTTTTCTCCACAAACTCCCGGATTTTCAGAGTATCTTCTACTGTACGAAGGGTAAAAAGATTGTCCAGATCTGTTCCGGGAAGCTTCGGCCATACCGGTTTTGCTCCAGTGGAAATGAGAAGTTTATCATAGACCTCCTCAAAGCTTTCCCCTGTATTCAGATTTTTTACTGCAACTGTTTTTCTCTCAGGAAAAATCCCTGTCACCTCATGCCGCACCTTCATGGTGATCTGGAAGCGCTTCCAGAAACTTTCCGGAGTCTGAAGAGTCAGTTCTTCCTTATTCTGGATCACACCGCCAATATAGTAGGGAAGTCCGCAGTTTGCATAGGAAACATAACCTGACTTCTCAAAAACAATGATCTCTGCCTTTTCGTCCAGCCTTCTGATTCTTGCTGCTGCAGTGGCTCCTCCTGCAACGCCTCCGATGATAACAACCTTCATTTTATCTTTCCACCTTTCCCCGGTAGCTGTTAATACCTCCAAGATTTGTAACCTTTGCATATCCCATCTGCTGAAGCTGCGCCACTGCCATACGGCTTCTTGCTCCGCTTAAACAATATACAAAAAGCGGCGCGGCCTTATCGATCAGCCTTTCCACCTTCTGAATTTCCTGAAGAGGAATATTCCAGCTTCCCGGAACTCTTCCCTCCAGATATTCCTCCTGAGTTCTTACATCAAGAAGAACTGCATCCTTTGTGTTTTTGTAAGTCTCAATTCCTTCATTAAAATCCGGTCCTTTAAAGAAATCAAATAATCCCATTCTGTTTCCTCCATCTTTCCTGCAATAATTTATCTGATCTGCCTTTCAGCCTGCTTATCTGTTTATACTGATACGTTTTTACTCTTATATTGCTCCGGTCAGGTTCGCGCCATTCCATCCACGCTTAACACTACGCCTGTAATATAAGAGGCCTCATCCGATGCAAGAAACACAAATGCATTGGCAATATCTTCCGGCTGTCCCAGCCTTCGAAGGGGAATCTGTGCGATCATAGGCTCGATCACGCTCTTTGGCACAGCCTTCATCATATCTGTTTCCGTAATTCCCGGCGCCACTGCATTGACGCGGATTCCCTTTGGACCAAGCTCCCTTGCCAGAGAAACCGTCAGTCCGTTCACTGCAAATTTAGAAGCCGGATAAGCAATCCCGCTTGGCTGTCCGTAAAGACTGACCATAGATGAAGTACTCAGAATTACACCGCTGCCTCTTGCAATCATACACTCAGAAGCAGCTCTGGTGGCATTAAACACACCTTTTACATTCAGATCCATTACTTTGTCAAAGGCTTCCTCTGTATACTCCACAAAAGGAGTGCTCTCTGATACTCCTGCATTATTCACAAGAATATCCACACATCCATATTTGGATGTTGCTTCCCTGAATTCATTTCTCACACTTTCCAGACTGCTGAGATCCGGACTGATGCCGGCAATAACCCTGTCCGGATATTTTCCCCTCAGGCTTTCCACTGCTTTATCTGCAGATTCCCTGGAACTTGCAGCCAGAATCACTGTAGCGCCCTCTCTCAAAAAGGCATCTGCTGTGGCATATCCGATCCCTCTGCTTCCTCCTGTGATAATTGCTACTTTATCTTTTAACCTCATATAGGATACCTCCCTGTTGTTTATGTACGTATCATACTCTTTTGGAAATATCCTGTCTGTGATAATGTCACTTAACTGTCACTGCTCATTACTCTTTTTCTTCTATCTGCCTTTTACGACACCCTCCCATTCTCCATTTCATACGCTATATCCGCCACATTCATGGTAGATTTTCGGTGGGAAACAAGAACTACCGTCTTTTTATCTGACGCTTCACGGAGGGATTTCAGAATAATGCCTTCATTCAGAGAATCCAGGTTTGAGGTCGGCTCATCCATAAGAATAAAAGGTGCGTCATGAAGAAAGGCTCTTGCAATTCCGATTCTCTGCTTTTCTCCTCCGGAAAGGGTATCTCCAAGTTCTCCCACTTCTGTGTCATAACCTTTCGGAAGGCTCATAATAAAATCATGGACAGACGCTTTTTTTGCCGCCTCTATTATTTCCTGTCTGGAGGCGCCGGGTTTTCCCACTGCAATATTATTTGCTATGGAATCATGAAATAAATGTGTTTCCTGAGTTACGTAGCTTTCCATATTTCGAAGACATGGCGTAGGAATCCCGCGCACATTGTCTCCGTTTACAAAAATCTCTCCTGAGTCTGTATCCCAGAACCTCATGAGAAGCTTTAAAAGCGTAGATTTCCCGCTTCGCTGGTACCGTGTATCCCACAATTTTACCTGCCGGGTATCCTGATGGAGTAATCATTCAGGATCTTTTCTTCCTCATAGGAAAAACGTCACATGAGACGCCTCTGCACCGGAAAATATATTTTTGTCCGGATCCGGCTCTGAACAGATCTCCTGTTCTTTTTTGCACATCTGAACATCGTTTTTTTCCTCATATATTTCTTCTACCTGAGGCTTTTCTTCCAGAACAGACAGGACCCTTTCTCCGCTTGCAAGAGTCTGATTCAGATTATTTGACAGACTTGAAAGCGCCACCACCGGACCAAAGGATCCCATCATGGCTATGGTACAGATGATCACTCCGTCAAACCCCATGGCATCTTTTCCGTACAAGTTCAAACTGAAAAACAGCATCCCAAAGGATGCCAGAAGGATTGCCAGATTTGTGACGGATCTCTGTCCTCCTTCCATACGACTTAACTTTTTCTGCTTTATGGTAAGCTCTTCAGATTTTTCTTCCATCTGCGCTTCACGGATTTTTCCCTGTCCATACTGAATTGTTTCATCCAGTCCCCTGAGTGAATCCAGAACAAAGCTGTTAAGCTCACCGAATTTCGTGCGGAATTCCATCCCCGCATTTCCTCCCCGGCGTCCGTTCCACAGAGGAATAAAAACGCCTACAATCAGGTAAGCCCCAAGTGCAAAAATACCGGCTCCTGTATGATAGCTTCCCATAAAAACAACCATAACCAGAGAAGTCAGCGCCGCAATAGCCACCGGAGAGATTGTGTGGGCATAAAAAACCTCCAAAAGCTCAATATCTGTAGTAATAATGGAAATGAGATTTCCCTTGTCACGTCCTTCCAGCTTTGCCGGACAGAGCTTTCTCAGCGCGGCAAACACTTTATGCCGGATAATGGCAAGAAGCTTAAATGCAATAAAGTGATTGCAGTACTGTTCTGCATAGTGAAGAATTCCGCGTGCTGCCGCCAGGACAATCATCAGAATAAACAGCTCTTTTCCTGTCATTTCCGCCAAAATCCCATGCCCTGTACCAACCAGAAGGCTTTGAGTTCCATTTGCCGCCCCCTGAAGGAGAGCCTGGCCTGCCAGTATTGTCAGAAAGATCGCGCACAGATAACCGGCTGTTCCCAGAAGAATTGCCAGAACCATAATATGAAGCAGCGGCTTGACAAGTCCGATCATGTTTCCCATAATCTTCAGTGCACTTCTGCGTTTATCCTGCAATGCCGTTTTTTCCGGTATATTTATATTTGAATTAACATTTACGCTCATTTCTGTAAACCGCCTTTCTGTAAAAAACCATGAAGTTATGAAATCCCTCAAAATTTTTGTAATCTGTTATCCTTTATTTTTCAGGATTGTTTTTCCTTCCTGATCTGCCTCTGTCCCATAAAAAGCCTTTCGCTGCGGGTTACTGTAATTTTCCAGTTCCATCTGGCTTTTATAGAGGTCTGCATAAGTCCCGTCAAGAGCCATCAGCTCCTGATGAGTTCCCTGTTCACATACCCTGCCGTTTTTCATCATATAAATGCAGTCTGAATCCACTACATTTGCAAGCCTGTGAGAAATCAGAAGTACTGTCTTTGTCTGGGAAATCCCACGGATCACCTGCATAATGAGTTCTTCACTTTCTGCATCAATATTGCTGGTAGCCTCGTCAAAAATATACACAGGAGAATCATGAAGCAGCGCTTTGGCAAGTGCCAGCCTCTGACGCTGCCCTCCCGAAAGATTTTCTGCCTTCTCCAGAAGTTCTGTCTTAATTCCCTTCTGACCTTCCAGAAAGCCAAGAAGATTTACCCGGGAAAGAACTTCTCTCATTTCCTCTTCCGAAGCATCCGGTTTCGCCATCCTGAGATTGTCCTCTACCGTTCCCTTAAAAAGATAACTGTTATGACGGATCAGAGTGATGTTTTTCATCAGAGCTTCTTCTGGAATCTCTTCCAGGCTCTGATTATTTACAGTAACTGAACCGGTAAATCCACGGTTTCTCCCTGCCAGGATACCTGCAACGGTACTTTTTCCACATCCGGATTCTCCCACAAGAGATATAAACATTCCGGAAGGCATATCAAGATCAATGCCGGATAAAATTTCTCTGTCCTTTTCATAAGAGAAATGCACGTTTCGGAATTGGATTTTCACCTGTTGGCCTGTTTTTTTCTTAAGTAGGCTGTTCCGTCTCTCTGATAAATCACCTGAATTTTCTTTTGAAATCCGGTATTTACATTTTTTGACTGATCCTCTGTTCTTTCTTTCGGAGCCTGGCTGCTGAATTCAGGTTCCGGAAGATCCAGAACCGCAAAAATCTTATCACTTGCAGCCATTCCGTTCATAGCAATATGAAAAAACTGATCCCAGAAGTCTCAGAGGTAATAAAAAATCTGATGCCAGAAGATAATGTCAGGGCTCCGGCAAAACTTAGTTCCTGCCAGAAATTCAGACGCTG
>ENA-OQKD01000139-OQKD01000139.1-human-gut-metagenome-genome-assembly--contig:-NODE-139-length-20121-cov-3.989247_pt1 | contig 20121 bp, 19 predicted proteins | sample MGYA00242775_ERZ504792 | MGnify/ENA primary metagenome ERZ504792 (study PRJEB26092, sample SAMD00036401) | human gut metagenome | host: Homo sapiens | study: EMG produced TPA metagenomics assembly of...
TAGCAGATCGCCACACGAGAGCATTCCAAAACTAGCATCCCTTACAGGACGTTTTTTTCTAGATCCTCCCGGGACGATCTTGTTATATCTCACATTGTAGTTTTTCCAGGTATTTCAGTAACAGCAATACTGATTACAGACGGGAATCAGCATAACCATTGCAACAACTGCGCCGTTATTAAAATCCGGTACACTTCCAAGCATCTGGTCATAGAGAACACTTGCAATAACCTCAAACTTTCCTCCCACGGCTGCAGGAATACCGAAGTCTGTAAAGCTCAGGAAAAATGCCTGAACAAAGGATGCTGCCAGGGTTCCCATAAGGGGGCGTATCACAGTCATCCGGAAGGTGGCAAACGCCTTATCGCCCATAAGTCTGGACACTGTCATAAATTTCTTGTCAATATATGCCATTGCGTTTGACAGCAGCACATAAGATACCGGAAGAGTATAAATCACATAGCCAAGAAGCAGTCCCTTAAATCCGTAAATAGAAAACAACTGCTTCCCAAAAATCTTTGTGAGAAGTCCTTCTCTTCCAAAGGAATAAATAATTGCAAATCCATAAGTAATGGTTGGCAGAAGCATGGGAAGCACTGCGACAGCTTCAATGAGCTTCTTAAAATATTTATTTACATTTGTATAATGAACGGTATAAGCCATCAGAAATGCAAGAAAAGTGGTGACCAGAGCGCTTGTTCCTGCAATCAGAAAGCTGTTTCCCATAGCTGTTATAAAGCCTCTGGAGCCAAAGACCTCTTTATAAAAAGCAGTTGTAATACCACTGTCTCCAAGAAAAGATTTCGCCAGAAGTCTTGCCACCGGAACCACAAGGAACGCTCCGAACAGCAGAACTACTGCAAGAAAAATAAGCTTTGTCTCTTTATTTTTCCGTTCATTTTTTTACCTGCCCCTGCCATCAGGCCGAAACCTCCTGCTGGCTCAGCATGGTATTGGCAAACAGCATATAAATATTATTTCTTTTAATCTCAAGCTGATTAAGGATAAACTTTTTCACAAAAGGATTTTCCGGATGAGTAATGATTTCAGACGGCTTTCCATATTGGGAGATTCCGCCTTTCTCAAGGATCAGAACTTTATCGGAAATAGTAAGAGCCTCCTCTGGATCATGGGTAACAATAATCGTAGTCAGATTATAATCCTTTGCGATTGCCCTGATTTTATCTTTAATCGACTCTTTGATCACACCGTCAAGAGCGCTTAAAGGCTCGTCCAAAAGAAGGATTTTGGGCTTCATTACCATTGTTCTCGCAAGTGCGGTTCTCTGTTTCTGACCGCCGGAAAGCTGATCGATTCTTTTGTTCAGATGCTCTTCCAGTCCAAGAAGTTCTATCAGCTCCTGAACCTCCTCTTCTGTAGAAATGCCCGGATTGTTCCTTAATCCATACGTAATATTTTCATATACATTAAGGTTCGGGAACAGGGCATAATCCTGAAAGACAATATTAAATCCCCGCTTTTCCATTGGAACGTCTGTAATATCCTGACCGTTAAAAACAATATGTCCTCCGTCTGCTTCAGCAATTCCCAGAATAAGATTTAATAAAGTTGTCTTTCCACATCCTGAAGGTCCTAATATAGAAATAATTTCTCCGTCTTCAATATTCAGATTGATATTTTCCAGGATTGTAACACCGTCATATACCTTTTTCAGATTCTCAAGTTTTAACATATTCTTCTCCTTCTCGGGACTGTTTTTCACCCGTTCTGCTATCGAACATTTACCTGTCTGTCCTGAAACACCGTCATTATAGCAACAGTATTACAGCCCTCTCAATCAAGAAAAAATAAAGACTTTGTTAAGCGCTTGTAAACTTAACAAAGTCTTTACACTGTCAAAATGTAGTAAACTTACAAAGAAGAATATGCCTTATCGCGGACCGCCCTGCTGCTTTTATCAAGAACAGTACAAAAACGGTCGTAATCGGAAACGATCAGGCCCATATAGATCATATCCACGATCATCATCTGTGCTGTTCTGGAAAAAATAGCGTCTCCGTAAAAAAGCTGCTGCTGACTGGTACAGATTACCAGATCTGCGTATTTCGTAATCAGAGAATCCCTGAAATTTGTGATTACAATGGTAACTGTTCCGCTTTTTTTCGCCTCTTTCATAACCTCTACCGTGTCCCTGGAATATCCTGAATAGGAAATTCCCACTGCCACATCCTGATCTGTCAGGTTTCCTGCGCTGATCTTCTGATGATAATAATCATCAAAATGTCTGCAGGAAAGGCCAAGATACAAAAGCTTTGTCAAAAGGTCAGAGGCCACTGCATTTGAATTTTCCACACTGTAAATATCTATGATCCTGGCCTTTTTCAACGCGCAGATCACCTTTTTAAACACGTCTGCCGACAGATTTTTAAGCGTTTCCTCCATCATCATCTGAGAGGTCACTGCCACCTTTCCCGGAATATCCTCCAGCCTGTCCTGCCCGCTGAGAGTATACCCGTACATAGGATTTGCCCGGCTGTTTTCTTTCCGGATTTCTGCAAGCTGTTCTATGACTGCATATCGAAATTCCTTATAACCCTGAAATCCCAGAGCCTTGGTCATCCTTACAATTGTAGGCTGGCTGACCCCGCTCCTTACGGCCAGCTTCTCCAGGGAAAGCTCGCGGACTTCCTCCATATGTGTCAGAACATAATCTGCCGCCTGTTTTTCAGACGCGCGCATATCCCCGTATTTTCCTTCTATTAAAATAGTAATCTTGTTTCGCATAACAACAACTCCTTGTAGAAATTCTACAGAAAATCGCTCTTTTCACAGGATTTTCTTTCCCACTATTTTAGCAGGCATATAATAAAGGTCTCTCACACGGAGTTGTTAAATCTTTGTAAAATTGCCGGATTTTTATTTCTGCATATCCCTATTCATCAAAGTTTACTTCAAAAACGCCCTCCGGCAGACGCATGGTAAGAATACCAAGATTAAAGTCCTGATCCATCACAGTAATGTGGTACTCAAAAACTTGCGTCATCCTCAAATTTTGACAATAGAACATAGGAACCATTTTCTTACCGTCAATCTGATCGCAGATATCCTCATAAACCGCTTCCCCGGAAATAGCTCTGGGATATCCGCAGCTTTTAATTTTTTCTTCTATTGCTTTATATAATTCTTCCATGTAATTTTCCTCCCTGGTCAAATCTTTTCCCTTTCAAATCAGGAGCTTTTCAGTTTTCATAAGGACAGCGGTACCGTGGCTTTCCCAGTGATTTTTTTCCATATTCAATGGATTTTGCCGGACACTGGGTAATACAGGCCATACAGTGAGTACATTTATTTCCCCACTGAGGTCGTCCATTCACAAGCTGTATATTATTCAGCGGACAGACTTTTACACATTTCCCGCAGCCGATACAGCAGTTATCCACATTAAATTTATTTGCATGCACAAACAGTGGATAAAACAGCAGATTTACGGGGCCGCTGCACACAGCTCCAAGCATACTGACCGGTTCTTCTGTAAGAGGATCTCCTGCAAGTATCTGCTCTTCAACCTGCCGGATCTTCGGCTCCGCATCTGCAATGATATTTTTTGCCTCTTCCTCTGAAGGAACCCGGAACATGGCAAGATAATTTTCCGGCATCAGAATCCCCGCGCAGCCCATATAGATAAAAACCTTATCCTCACAAAGCTTTCTGGCATATTTTGCAGCATTTCCGATTCCGTCTCCACAGGTCATAACAAAATATGCTTTCATTCCTATGTCAAATTTCGACTTTCGAATCCAGGTTTCCACAATTTCCGGAATTCTCCATGCATAAGCAGGCACTACAAAAACTGCTGTTTCCGGCGTTTTTCCGGAGAAAAATTTTTTCTGTTTTATGGCTTCATTCAGAGAATACATTTCATCCCCTGTTTTCTCCTGGATCCTCTTTGCGATAAATCTGCTGTTTCCTGTTCCCGAAAAATAAAAACTCATCTGGACCTGCTCCTTTCTGTCCGTTCAGTTCCTCATGGAAAATTTTCTTTCATCCTCCACCAGAGGAAGCTCTTTTACATCCATTTGTTCTATGCTGATGTAGCGGTCATGAAACAGAGCCTGAAGGATCATGTCAATTGAAACCTCTTCTCCCTGAACCTGCGCCGTTACAGAGCCGTTACATTCATTCTGTACCCAGCCTGTTGCATTATATTTCTGTGCCAGATAATACATTTTGTATCGAAAACCTACTCCCTGGACCCTTCCCCAAAACGAAAACCCCCGGCGTATTTTTGTCCCCATATCGTTTTCTCCATATCCGTCAGCATTTATTTCCTGAAAGCCCCGCCATGAACGCTCTCTCAGTTTCTTCCACAGCACTTTTTATACTTCTTTCCGCTTCCGCAGGGGCATGGATCATTGGGATAAATCTTCTTATCCTTTTCCCCGTTCCCTGACATGTTGCTCTGGAGTACGCCCGGAAACTGCGGTCTGCTTTCTTCCTCCTCAGGCATATGACCGCACAGCTGTACTTTTCTGGTTTTACTGTAGGCTTCCACCAGAAGCTCTGCCATTTCTCTTGCCTGATCTTTCGTTTCAAAAACAACCCCGTTTTTGTTCAGCTGTTCCATTGCCTCTGACATAACTCCGCCGGTATAATATACTCTGTAAATTTCACAGAGATAGGCTTCTGCCAGATCTTCTGGCATTCCCAGTTCCTGTTCAAGAAACTGTCTGATTTTTTTATAAACCGGCTGCTTAGAAGGATAACCATTAAATGTACAGTCAACAATCTCCTCCTCTGAAGGAACATAAAACTCTCTGTCTCCCTGGTATTTCAGCAGCATCCGATAGATCTCTTTTTCTTCCAGCAATCCCTGAAGGCTGATCCTGTCACCGTCAAGTACACAGATATTTTCCTCTTCCGGAACAGACCGGAATAATTCTGTAAATTCCTCAAAGCTTACTCTGCATTCTCTTCTTCTGCGGTACATTCTGTATACCACTCTTGCAGGAGCTGTGCCGTAAAGATATTCAACCATTACCAGACATGCGCTCAGCCAGCTTCTTTTTTTTCTGAAGTTCACAAAACTCCGATGTACAAATCTTTTCAAAAACAGCAGAAACCTCTGAAGGAACCTCTGCATATCCATCGTCATAAACTGCCAGATATCCGATATCGCTGGCCCATTCCAGATCTGTCCATTCATTTTCCTCTACATGGAAAAGACCTTTTTTCATTGCTTTTTCAAAAGCCTGAAATTCCCATTCATTCAGTCTCAGAAGCTCCTTTTCCATAACCTCAGGCTTCAGGATCTCTTCGGCGATCCGTCCTGCCAGTTCCTGTTTATCAAGTTTCTCAGCCCCGGAAATCCCCAGCTCTCCGGCCAGAAAAACCAGATCCTCCTGTTCATATGCCTGCAGATACTCTGCAACCTTTGGATTTCTGCTTTCGGCTGTTTTTTTCATTTCATTTAAAAGAGCTTTTGTTACCGTCTCTGCCATATCCTTTAACAGAGAATCGGTACATTTTTTATTATTTTCTGTTTTGCTTTCCGCATTTTCGCTGAAAATCAGAGAGGCTTTTCCCTGACAGATGTCCTCATGAATCTCTTTACTGATTCTGTAATCCGGTTCTCCTGCCTCCAGTGTGAACAGCTCCGCCAGACGTTTATTTTTCTGCTCTGTATCCGACCAGAACTCTTCCTCTGCGCCTGTTTTTTCTTTCATAATCACAGGGCAAAGAGCCCCTCCACCCTCACTGACTGCAGGAAGCTTTTTTTCCACCTCTGCCCTGTATTCCGGCAGTTTCTGCTCATTCGTCTTTACCCGGAAGGTAAACCATGTCATCTTATCCAGCAGGTCATTTACAAATGTATCGGAAGCATTTGAAAAATCATACTGATAAGAAGTCACCTGAGGTTCATCTTCTCTGTATTCTCTTACATGAACCTTTTCCTGATAAAATTCAAATTCATATCTGTCAGTAAATGAATACTCAAGGATTTCTTCCAGGACTGCTGCCATCTGAGCAAAGGTAATATTAGAAGGAACAAGACATCTTCTCCAAACCGGCGGTTTTGTTCCCTTTCTTATAATTTTAAGCTGATAAAATTCCATGTTTTCTCTCCTGTATCTGTCTTTCTGGTTATCTTTTGTTACTGTTCACTCTATTTACAGCAACTTGGGCAAAATGCATTCCATATCGCCTTTGGCGATGGCATTTTGCCCTTTATGTCTCCTTCTCATTTCCTCTATTCTACTTCATATTGCCCAAACACACAACAGGGTTTTGCAGGACAACGCATAAAACAGGGATTAAATAAAAATACAGGGAATATCTATCCTTCCGAATAAATATCCCCTGTGTCAGTTATCTGCATGTTTTTACTGATTTTATGCCTTCCTTGTAAAGATTCTTTTTATCCTTGCTTTAATGACCGGATTGTCTTTCACTGCATCAATCAGTACAGCAATCAGAACTACCGCGCCTGTAACGATCGTCTCCCAGTAAGAAGATACACGAAGTAATGTAATACAGGTACTGATAACACTGCTTAAAACACCACCAATGATAGTTCCTACCACATTTCCAATTCCACCGGCCATAGATGTTCCGCCCAGAACAGAAGCTGTAATAGAATCCATCTGCCAGCTCTCGCCAATACTTGCCTGGAAGGATGCCAGTTTACATGCCATCAGCACACCTGCAATGGCAGAGAGAAGTCCGCTGAGACAATATACCATCATCTCAATACGTTCTGTAGGAATACCTACAATTTTTGCACAGCTTCTGTTTCCGCCCAAAGCATATACATAACGTCCGAACTTTGTTCTTTTTAATATGACTGTAAGAATCACGCAGATAATAACCATGATAATTACAATGTTTGGAAGAACGCCGCCAATCACTCCATTTGCAAGTTTTTCTGCTGATTCCGGCATACCCGTGATCGGCATACCTTTTGTAATAACGTATACAATACCTTTATAAATCTGCATAGTTGCCAGAGTTACAATAAATGGTGTCATTTTAAAATATGCAATAAAAAATCCATTTACTGCTCCCAGTACAATTCCCAGAAGGCTGGCGATCACAATGGCAAGATATGGATTGATTCCATAATTCACCATAAAGATAGCCCCCGCCATACCGCACACAGAACCGATAGTTGCCACTGACAGGTCGATTCCGCCAGTCAGAAGAACAATCGTCTGTCCAAATCCTACAATAATTACAAAGGATGCAGCTCTTGTCAGTGTACTGATATTATACGCCGTAAAAAAGTTTCCTGTGGTGGCATGTACGATAATGCCAACCAGAATCGTTACGATCAGAACCATGCCAGCCGTGGATTTAAAAAATTTCTTTATCCTGTCCATTTTGCTGTTTTACCTCCTATTGAAAAGCTACTTTCAGCACATCTTCCTGTGTGATCAAATCCACATCTGTGATGTATCCGCTGATTCTACCCTGATGAACAACCATAATCCTGTCAGATAACGCCATAACCTCCTCCATTTCAGAAGAAATTACAACAACCGATACTCCATTGTCTGCAAGATCACGGATAAGCTGGTGTATTTCTCCTTTTGCATTTACATCAATACCACGAGTAGGTTCATCAAGGATCAGCATTTTAATCCCCTTTGCCATCCAGCGCGCTACAATAACCTTCTGCTGATTACCTCCTGACAGATTCTTAATCAGTGTTTCTCTGGATGCTGTTTTAATTTTGAAGGAACTAATATATTTTTCAGCTGTCTCAATCGCCTGTCTGTAATCGATCAGACCGTGTTTTTTTATTTTGTCATAAGATGGAAGCATCATATTTTCCATAACAGACATATCCGGAGCAATACCATCATGCCTGCGTTCTTCCGAAACATAGCCCATTCCATATCGGATTGCATCTATAGGGGATTTGATATGTACTTCTTTTCCCTCAATAAAAGTCTGACCGCCAGGTTCCTTTTCGGTAATGCCAAAAACACTCTTAAAAATTTCTGTACGGCCAGCTCCTACCAGACCGGCAACTCCCAGAATTTCTCCCTTATGAATTTCAAAGCTTACATTCTGAAACTCTCCTTTTCTGGAAAGATTTCTGGCCTCAAAGAACACCTCATCAGAAACCTTTCTCTGAACCCTGCCTGTAATCTGTACCTTTTTCCCTGCCATCTGATTGATCATTTCTTCTTTTGTAATTTCAGAAACAGGAACCTCTTTCACAAGGCATCCGTCCTTCATAATAGTGATTCTGTCTGCCTGTTCCATAACCTCATCCAGGTGATGAGTAATAAATACCATAGCTGTGCCGCCTTTTTTCAGCCTCTGCATGGACTGAAAGAGACTTTCTGTCTCACGATTGGTCAAAACCGCTGTAGGCTCATCAAGAATCAGTACTTTTGGATCATAGGCAAGCGCCCGGGCAATAGAAACAAGCTGCTGATACGCTGCCGAAAGCACTTTTACCGGCTGAGAAACATCTACATGAACATCCAGAAGCGCAAGAAGTCTCTCTGCCTCCTGACGGGTCTTTGTCCAGTTGATCAGCTTTTTCTCCATGACTTCATTTCCCAGAAAAATATTTTCCGCAATACTGGCTTCTGGTACAAGATTCAACTCCTGAGGTACCAGAACAATATTTTTTCTCATTGCTTCTCTGGGGGAGGAGAACCTGACCGGTTCTCCCTCCATGATCACCTCTCCGCTGTCCATTGCAAATTGCCCGGTCAGAATGTTCATTAAAGTACTTTTTCCCGCTCCGTTTTCACCTACCAGTGCATGGATTTCTCCTTTGCGGAGCTTTAAAGTCACACCGTCAAGAGCCTTTGTTCCCGGGAAGGTTTTTACAATATCCCGCATTTCAACCAGAAGCTTCTCTGTATTATTCTGCATCTGCACTTTCTCCATATAACATTTCAATATATTTATCTGCGCTGTCTGCATAAACGGAAGTGGATCCGACATTTGTAGCCTCTTCCTCTACTGCTTCTCCGTCAATTGTCTTTACTGCGTTATAAACCAGCTTATATCCCATGTCGTAGCAGTTCTGAACCTGTGCCACAAACAGTGTACCGTCTTTCAGATATTCCAGAGTACGAAGATCATGATCCATACCTCCGATTACAATATCCCCTGATTTACCGGCATCCTTCACTGCCTGACATGCGCCAACCGGATTCGACATGTTATTGCAGAGGATTCCGCCAAGATCCGGATATGCCTGAAGCCAGGATTCTGTAATGCTGATTGCTTTTTCTACTGCATCGTTATCTCTCTGCTCGTCTACAATCTCAATGTCCGGATATTCTGCAATCGTATCTTTAAATCCCTGGAGACGTTCTTCATGAGATGCGGCTCCCATTGTTCCGGAAAGGATCGCAATCTGTCCTTTACCGCCCATCTCTTCGCACACTGCTTTTGCAAGAGCGCAGCCATCGCCGTAATTATCTGTATTTCCTACAAAAAAGCTTCTGTCGCAGTCTTCAATATCACTGCTGGCAAAGGTTGCAACCGGGATTCCTGCTGCCACTGCTTCATCCACAGCCTTTGCTGTTGTCTCCGGCTGATTTACATCAACAGCGATCAGATCATATCCCTGTCCGATGGCTGTTTCAATGGAATTTACCTGATCCACTGCGTCCGGCTCTGCAGGTCCATACCATTCATAATCGATTTCCACGCCTTTTTCTGCAAAATCTGCTACTGCCGCATCAACGCCGCATTTAATTGCGTCATACCAGCTGTGGATATTTTTATATGTACAGTAAATTTTATAACTGTCCTTTTTCGGCTGATAGCTTGTGTCAAAATCTGCATCTGCCAGTTCTGTTTTTCCGGTTGCGCTGTCTCCTGCCTTTGCCGCATATACACTTACGGATCCTGTCATTGTTCCAATCATTGCTGCTGCCATTGCCATAACCATCATTTTTCTTCTTAACATCTTAAAATCCTCCCTGTACATTTATTTTTATATGCTGTTTTTCTTTACTGGAATTTAACTGCTGCCTTGATGACTTCATCCTTATGATTCAGGCTGTATTCAATAGCTTCAATACAGTCCTTAAAATCAAACTCATGAGACACAATGCTTCTGACCGGGATCAGACCGGAAGAAACTGCTGCAATCGCCTTTGGCCAGAGATTTCTGTAGCGGTATACAGAATAAATAGTTCCTTCCATTGCATTCAAAGTTGCAATATCCAGCTCCAGAACCGGTTCCGGAGAAACACCAACCAGTGTGACCTTTCCTGCACGTTTGATCAGTCTGCAGGTCTGAAGTGTTGTAATTCTGTTTCCCGCACATTCGTAAACCTGATCTGCGCCGCCTCCCGGAAGTGTTTTGGCAAATTCTTCAATGCTCTCACGTTTACTGTTAAATACTCTTGTAGCACCTACTTCCAGAGCCTTTTCCAGACGTTTGTCCATTACGTCTGCAACATAAATCTCGCTGACGCCTCTTGCCTTAAGGCTCATAATAGTACAAAGACCAATACATCCGCTTCCCAGAACAATCGCAGTCTCTCCCACCTTTGCATTTGACAATTCTGTTGCATGCATTCCAACTGCCAGAGGCTCGATCAATGCCCCTTCCAGCGTATCCATATTATCCGGAAGCTTATAGCACATGCTTGCATCATGCACACAATATTCTGCATTTACTCCGTCTCTTTCTCCCGGAATTGCAAGCATCCTGATATTCTTACAGAGATTATAATTTCCTTTTCTGCAGTCTTCACATTCGCCGCAGGGTACTGCCGGTTCAATAGAAACTTTATCTCCTACTTTAAATCCTTCTACTCCTTCGCCAACTGCGCTTACTACTCCGCCCGGCTCATGTCCCAGAGCCAGAGGCCCATCCAGAGTCCAGTTAGCCAGCTGTCCCTCCTGATAAAAATGAAGGTCTGAACCACATACTCCTACATATTCCAGCTTGATCTGAAGCTCTCCTTTTCCCGGCTGAGGAATGTCACGTTCTACCCATTCCAGTTTCTGTTTACCGGTTAATACACATACTTTCATTTTTCCTTCCATGATGTTCTTCTCCTTTATGTCATAATTATTTATTTAAGTTCTTCTCCGTTTACATTAGTACCCGTTCAACTGCTTTTTTCCATCCGAGATACTTTTGCTCAGCTTCTTTTTCATTCATTTCAGGTTCATATTTTGTGCTGTTCAGCTTGTTAAAAATATTTTCATCCCACAGCCCTAACGCAATTCCCGCTGCAAAAGCCGGTCCCATTCCTGAGAGTTCTTCCGCATCCGGCACCTGAACCGCTGCCCGTGTCATGTCACTTTGAAACTGCATCAGATAACTGTTTCTGGTTGGGCCTCCGTCTACTCTTAATTCCTCAACCTTTACTCCTGCATCTTCGCTCATGGCATTGACAATATCTGTGATCTGATAAGCAATACACTCTACTGCGGCCTTTACCAGCTCCGGCTTTTTTGTAGTTCTTGTCATCCCTACAACTGCCGCTGTTGCCCGACTGTCCCAGTAAGGAGCTCCAAGTCCTGAAAATGCAGGAACCAGATAAGTTTTATCATCTTTTGACGCCTCTTCCGCAAGTTTTTGGGTCTCTCCGGGAGATGAGATCAGCTTCATATCATCTTTCAGCCATGTGATCACTGCCCCTGTATAATTCAGATTGCCTTCCAGTACATAATTTACTTTTCCGTTCATACTCCATGCAAGAGAGGTCACCACTCCATGGGTACTCAAAACAGGCTTTTCTCCAATATTCATCATAATAGAAGAGCCGGTTCCATAAGTGGATTTCGTCATTCCCGGTTTCAGACATCCCTGTCCAAATAAGGCTCCGTGTGAATCTCCCAGAACTCCGTGTATCGGAACCGGATGAGGCAGAAATCCGTTAAAATCCGTTTCGCCAAAGCAGGAATCTGAATCACATACCTCTGCCATATTATCCGGGTTGATCCCAAAAAGCTCACAGATCTCCTGATCCCATTCCAGCTCAAAAATATTAAAAAGCTGTGTCCTTGACGCATTGGAATAGTCTGTTTTATATTCTTTTCCTCCGGTCAGTTTATAAATAAGCCAGGTGTCAATTGTTCCATGACAGATATTTCCTGAATCTGCTTTCTCCTTTGCTCCTTCCACATTTTCAAGGATCCAGGCAATCTTGGATGCCGGAAAATAAGGAGACAGATTAATACCCGTGCGGCTTCTGACTGCTTCTGCCTGTCCTGCCCGTTCCACTCTTTCACAGATATCAACAGCTCGCGCGCACTGCCAGACAATTGCCTGTCCCAGCGGTTCCCCTGTTGATCTGTCCCAGGCAAGGGAAGTTTCTCTCTGATTACTGATTCCCACACCCACAACATCACCTGCCGGAATACCGGATTCCTGAACCAGATTCCTTACAGCTTCCAGAGTATTTCTGTAAATCTCTTCCGGATCATGAGAAACCCAGCCTTTTTCATTTATGATCTGCCTGTGAGCTTTGTCAGTACGTTTGATCAGATTCCCTTCCTGATCAAAAAGCAGTGCTTTTGTTCCCTGTGTACTCTGATCGATTCCTATTAAATATTTCCCCATATCAGATCAGCTCCATTACCTTTTTTACAATTCCCTGTGCATTCAGTCCGTAATAATCAAAAACTTCCTTTGATGTTCCGGAAATAACCGGCTCATCAGGTAATGAAAGATTGATCACCTTTACAGGACAATGTTCGCCTGTAACCTGACTTACCATAGATCCCAGTCCCCCAAACGGCGCATGCTCCTCAACGGTAACTACAGCCTTTACATTGGAAGAAACACGGATGATCGTTTCTTTATCCAGCGGTTTCAGGCAGTACATATCTATAACTGATGCACTGACTCCTTTTTCATCAAGAAGCTCTGCTGCATCCAGGGCCGGTTTCACCATTTCACCACAGGCAATAATTGCAATGTCTGTTCCTTCTCTTACTACTGTTGCCTTATCCATCTCAAAAGGTATCTTGCCCTCTTCATACACATCCTCAACAGCATTTCGTCCTACACGAATATAAGCAGGTTTTTCATCTTTAAGAAGCGCCTCTGTCAGCTTTTCTGTCTGAAATCTGTCGCTTGGAAGATAGACTCTCATATTGGGAATGGCTGACATGGCTGCTATATCCTGCGCAGAATGATGGCTCATTCCCAAAGCCCCGTAGCTTACTCCTCCACTGATCCCAATCAGTTTTACGTTTGTGTTTGAGTATGCCACGTCTACTTTACACTGTTCATAGCTTCTGGTAGATAAAAAGCAGGCCGGCGAAGCAGCATATGGTTTTTTTCCACATTTTGCAAGTCCTGCGGAAATACTCACCAGATTCTGTTCTGCTATTCCTGTTTCTATAAACTGTTCCGGATAAGTATCTGCAAATTTTGAAAAAGAAGCACTTCCCCGGGAATCACTGCAAAGAGCAACAATATCTTTATCTTTTTCTGCCTCCCGCATCAGTACATCACAAATTACCTGTTTATTTGCAATTTTAGCCATGAATCAGCGCCTCCTTCTTTTTCTTAAATCGTTTTTAATCTGTATTACCTCTTCCGGCGATGGAACCTTATGATGCCAGCCGGCTTTATTTTCCATAATTTCCGAGCCTTTTCCTTTTACAGTATTCGCTATTACCACCGTAGGCTTATTTTTCACTGTTTTAGCTTCATCAAAAGCTGCTTTCAGCTGTGGTATGCTGTTTCCATCCTCAACATCGATCACATTCCAGCCAAATGCCCGGAATCTTTCGTGAAGATCGTCATGTGCCATTACATCTTCTGTATTGCCGGAAATCTGTAAACGGTTTCTGTCTACTACAGCGCAGAGATTATCAAGCTTATAATGAGAAGCTGCCATTGCGCCTTCCCATACAGACCCTTCTGCCAGCTCTCCGTCTCCCATAACCGTATAAACACGATATCCTGATTTATCCATCTTCCCTGCAAGTGCCATTCCTACACTTACCGGAAGTCCATGTCCCAGAGAGCCGGAGTTCATTTCAATGCCGGGAAGTTTATTATTGGGATGTCCAATAAATTTTGTCCCGAATTTACTGAACTGCGCTATTACATCTTTAATATCAAAAAATCCTTTTCTTGCCAGTACTGCATAATAGGCTTCAACAGAATGTCCCTTACTTAAGACAAATTTATCTCTCTCAGGATCATCCATATTCTCAGGGCTGATATTCATCTGATCGAAATAGAGTTCTGTGAGAATCTCCATAACGCTCATGTCTCCTCCAATATGCCCGGCTTTTCCCTCCACTATCATATCAACAACATCTTCTCTAAGCTCATAGGCCATTGCAGATAACTGATTCATAATATCCTCCTCTCTAAATTATATTAAGTTTTATTAAGTATTTGTTTATATGCATTTTACCTCTATTTTATTAAAAATGTCAATAGTTTTTTAAATAAATTTTATTATAATTTAGTTAAAATTGACAAATATTTATCATTTTAACTTTATTTTTTCTTGTTTTTTCATAGATCCAAATAAAAAGAACACTGATTCATGGTATTTCTCCATAAATCAGTGTTCTTTTTATACGTTTATTATTTAACAAAATTAAGTTTATTTCAGTTTCCTGACACTTTTCCTGACAATTAACTTTGTTCCTATTTCTGTTTTCATAGAATACTCTCTTGGATTCTGTATTTTTTCCATTAAAAGCTCAACCGCCGCAGCCCCAAATGCGTTCTTGGGCACATTTACGGTTGTCACAGAAGGAACGATCATCTGGCACACCGGTCTGTCGTCAAACCCGATCACTGAAATGTCCTCAGGCACTCTGTATCCATAATCCTGCATTCCATGAATGGCATGACACGCAATAAAATCATTTTCTGCAATAAATATAGTGGGATTTTCTTTATTTTCTGAGAGATACTTTCCTACTTCTTCTCTGATCGTCTGTTCCGAATAGTTTACATCCCATATATAATTTTCCTTTATTTTCAGATTGAATTTTTTCATGTAGTTTTTATATGCCCGGTATCGCTCTGAAAAGCTGGTGATCCGCTCACGGCACCGGATATACCCAATTTCTCTGTGCCCCATATCATAAGCATACTGCATTGCTTTACTGATCCCCTGGAAATTATTAATGGCAACAGAGTCTACATCACTGTCCTGAAATGAATTATCCAATACAACAAAAGGAAGGCCGGTATCAATAAACACCTGCAGATCCTCTCTCTGCATCTCTACACCAAAAATAAGAAATCCCCTGCAGTCCGAAGACCTCAGCTGCATTTCCTGTACTTCAGAAGAAGTATTTCTGTTCATATATACAAAGCTCAGATTATATCCATACTCACTGAGACTACTGTTCAGTCCTTCCAGTATATAGTTAAAAAACCGGAGATTCGTCTACAATCTTTCCTATTGTTTTATATACTACAAATCCAATATTCCCCTTTGTCACGGGGATATCCTTCAGAAGATAATCACATCCCAGCTCTCTGATCTTACTGATAATTTCCTGACGCTTCTGCTCTCCCACTCCCGGTTTATTATTTAAAACAAGAGAAACAGTTGCTGTAGAAACTCCCAGCATCTCTGCAATATCTTTAGCCCTTAACGCCATACTCATCCCTCCTTTTACTTAATTATACTAAATTATTTAGGAAAAACAAGCATCTTTACCACATATTGCAATTTCAGAGAAATTTTCAGACATAAATCTTCTAAAAAACAGTAGTCCCAAACAATGTATTCAATTTTCCGGTTCTAAACCATAAATTTTAATACAAAAACAGGAGAGCCGGAATCATATCCGTCCCTCCCGTATTTTTTATTTCCATATATACATTGTTTATGTTTTTTCTATCCACACATTTTAAATTACATGTACTTCGTCCAGCCATTGCCTGACTTCTTCCACACTGACCTTGATCAGACGTGCAATTTTCTCAATTGCCATCCCATCCTCTGCCATGGAAACAGCGGCTTCCCTTTTGGCTTTCAGTTCGCCAAGTTCCATTCCATCATTATAAAGCTTTTCCATTTCACGGCACATAAGATCAACCCCTTTCTGAGTCTCCTTTAATTCGTATACGCGCTCTGCCAGAATTTTGCTATGTATTTCACTGGCATTTTTGCAGTGAAGGGCATGCATCAGACTTCCCAACTCTGTGTTTTCCTGTTTCCTGGAATTTACATATTTTCCTTCTTTTTCTCCTTAAACGGCTTCATAAAGATCACCCATCCGAAAATCAGCAAATTCAATACAAGAGCAGCCGGTATATCCGCCCAGTGGATCTGCTGGTTCTGAAAAGCACTTCCGCAGAATATGTTCCGGAAAAGACTACAGCCATATTGTTGTTCAGAAAATGGATGATCACCGGAACCCAGATATTCTGTGTTTTCATGTATGCATATGCCATAAAAAGTCCGATTGTAATACAGGTAATAAACTGACTTGCCAGAGCCGCCAGTCCCATATCCGGAGTGGTATAATAGAAAAAGTCAATTGGCAGATGCCATACAGCCCACACACAGCCCAGAAGGATCACGCCTTCCTTCAGTCCGAAACGCTTCTGAAAAAGGGGCTGAAGATAATATCTCCATCCGTATTCCTCGCCGAAAAACGCCACTACTGCCAGGAAAAAGTTTAGCAAAACAGTAAAAAACATGATCCAGGTGGTTGGATTTGCCATTATTTTTCCAAATTCGGAAAGCTGGCCGCCAAGAGCGCTGGCAATTACAAGTCTGAGAAGGTACAGTCCAATAAACAGCAGGATCATAAGAACCGAAGTACCCCACTGATTACTGTTCAGTCCGTAAGCTCTGCGCTTTTCTTTGCCGGATACCAGAAGAAGAATCCAGAAAACAATACTTCCTCCTATCATCACATACTGCAGAATCAGCATCCACTGAGAAAACGGTGTGCCCATCAGATCTATATTTTTCGGAGCCAGAACAGAGGCTGCCGTACATACAACCATCACTGCCGTCAACGCCACAAAAAATATATAAAAAGCCTTTGGAAGCTTTTTGTCATCCTTTCTGGTAATTAAATAAGCCATCATAACGCCTGCTGCTGGATACAGCATCTGTGCATTGGGAAAAGCGCTGAGATCAATTCCCTTTCCGTATCCATACCACATCAGAAGCCCCAGCACATAGGTGATTCCGTATGCTATGATCACATAGATCATAAGCTGTTTTTTCTCTGTCTGCGTAAATTTCATAATTCTCCTCCTTATTCTCCCGGAAATACTGCTGTTACGGAAAAAATCCCGTCTTTTGTCTCTATATTCAGCGCGCCGTGATATTTTTCTACTGTATGGCGCACATTTTCCAGGCCAATTCCTTCATGCCCCTGTTTTCCTGAGCGTCCCGGGGCGTAGACTTCAGAAGAGGGATTCCATATTTTTACTACTGTAAAATCCTGTATCTGTTCCCCTCTTATTTTTATCCAGAAATTCTTTTATTTTCGCCTGCCTCTATGGCATTATCCAGAAGGTTTGCAAAAATGGTTGTCACATCCATATCCGCCAGGAAATCCAGGCTGATACCGCCCATATTACATTCTGCCTGCCCCGGTTCCAGCTTTTTTAATTTATCGTTCAGAATCATGTTCAACATTCTGTTGTCTGAATAAAATTTCAGTCCCAGAGAATTCAACATTCCGTGAACGTCCTCAAAATAACCGGCCGCATCTGTTTTTGCTGACTGCTCCAGCATATTCAGATGATTTCTGATATCATGTATGATTCTTCTGGAACGATTATAATTATTTTCCATATCCTCATAGTACTGATGAGTCAGCTCATTCTGCTGCTTCATCAGCTCTACCTTATGCTTCAGCTCCCTGTTTTCTGCCAGATCATACCACACATACAGACAGTAAATATTGATAACCAGCAAAAGGATCATACAGAGAATCACACCCCAGAATCCGTGCTCCAGAAAAAAGCTTTCCCCTGAAATGCAGTACAGATATATAAGAACCATACTAAACAGCGGCACAAGAACCATTCCTCTGATATGCAGTTCTCTCTGATCCTTTACCAGGCGTTTTCTGACAATCCGCCTCATAAGATAAGTCACGGAAAACATACAGATCATTTTTGCCAGCACAAGTGTATAATAGGAGAGTATATCCTGGTAAAAACCAAACTTTTTACTGATATATACGGTAAAATAAATACCTATCACCTGAGCGCCATAATTTGCCATTCCGTAGATCAGAGAATACAAAATCCAGGTTCTGCTTCTGTGATAGAGAAACCAGCAGACTGCAATGTAATATACTGTAAGCACGGACATTGTAATAATATCATTCCACCATAATGTCGGAATCAAAAAGGTCAGTACAACAAAAATCCCCCAGACACAGTATCTTACCCATGGTTTCGACTCCACCTCTCTTGGCATGGAATACAGAAACCAGATAAAGCTTCCTGTATGGATAACCAGTTCAATGATCTGAAAAAAAGCAATATAATACATAATTCATTTCCATCATCCTCTCCGGTGCTCCAGCCGTGCCGACAGCCAGACAGTCAGCTCCTGTTTCCATGTTTTCTGTTTTTTCTGGGTAAAGAGGAATTTCCATTCCATTGTCCAGATAAATGTGCTGTCCTTTTACATTTTTCACATGAAGCATATTTACAGAAAAGCTCTGATGAGGCATGGAAAAGCCAAAATCCTCCATACGTTTTGCCACATTTCCAATGCGCTCCACCATATAATATTCATCTTCATCTGTCACAATCCGTATCCTTCTGTTCTCATACTCAAAAAAATAAATGGACTCTACAGGAAGGCAGACAATTCCATCCACTGTGCGAAAATCAAGGATGATCTTTTTATCCGAGGCTTCCATATACCGGAATATCTCTTCCAGAACATTTATAATCTCCTGTCTGTTCACAGGCTTCAGCAGATACTGAAATGCATGAACTCCAAAAGCTCCTGCCACATAGTCCCGGTAAGCTGTCAGATAAACAATTTTTACATCAGTATCTACAGAGCGGATAGCTTTTCCTGTTTCTATGCCATTCATTCCCTGCATGTCAATGTCAAGAAAAACCGCATCGTAAGGCTGGTAATTTTCCATCAGCTCCCTTCCGGAAGAAAACACCCTTACCTCCACCTGAGACTTCCATTCCAGAATCATTTTTCTGACCTGCTCACGAATATTTTATCATCATCACAAACTGCAATTCTGTACATTCCTGCCACTCTCTCCTGTTGTTTTTACTATAATCATTATACCTGAAGTTGTAAATACAGTATACACAAGAGACAAAAATCATGTACTAAACGACAGAAAATCCTATACCTGAACCAGAACAACAGAGAGGCAGTTTCCGAACATAAAAAGACTGCTGAAGCCTCTCACCGCCAGGTTTTTATTCCCGGCAATTTCAAAGCCTACAGCAGCCTTTTATATTTTTAAATAAATCTACATTCTTAGCTTTTTGTGGAACTCACCCACTGTATTCTTCTTCTGAAAAATAAAAAGTCCTGCCAGCACCAGAAAGCTGATTCCCGCACAGATCACAGAAGGATACGTAAACCTTACGATTCCGGCCCACACCAGGATAATGGGAATACATCCCGCAATTCCCGCCTGCACAAGATAAAAAAGATATTCCTCCGGCTCCAGATGATTTACCTTGGCAATTACAGGAATGGAACCAAGCACAGCCATTGCCCCAAAGGGAAGTACAAAGTCCACCGACCATCTGTGCCAGCCTGTAAATACATCCCACAAAACTGCAATAGCGGTTATGATCAAAAGCTGCCACATTTCATTTTTCAGTATGTTTCTCCGCTTGGTATATCCCACAGAAACTACCAGCCACGCGCAAAAGCTTCCTGCTGCCGCAAACCAGAACCAGTTCAGGGTCTGCGCAGTCATATAATTGATCATTCCGCACAGCACCGCCGCTGCCAGACAAAGAAACGTAAAAGTCTGATATGCTTTTCTGCCCTCTTTTTTCTGCTCTTCCCCGCATCCGGGAAAATCATTTCGCTCCTCTGTAAATGAAATTTCATCTTTTTTCAGATATTCAAGAAAACTTTCTCTGTAATGTTTTCCCCGGGGATTTTTCGAGGTAAATCCCAGAAGAAGCTCGTCCCGTAGAGCAGGACAAAGCTGCAGCGCTCTGTACAGGTAAAAAACTCCAAATCGTTCAATATATTGTTCATA
>ENA-OQKD01000141-OQKD01000141.1-human-gut-metagenome-genome-assembly--contig:-NODE-141-length-19962-cov-2.614671_pt1 | contig 19962 bp, 29 predicted proteins | sample MGYA00242775_ERZ504792 | MGnify/ENA primary metagenome ERZ504792 (study PRJEB26092, sample SAMD00036401) | human gut metagenome | host: Homo sapiens | study: EMG produced TPA metagenomics assembly of...
ACGAAACAGGAGCCAAACTATATGCGGGAAATGTGGAATATACAAAGCGTGACAGTTGGGGACTGCGTTGGACGAATACAATCAGTTATGACTTCAATTTTTTACCTAAACAGCATCGTTTGAATATTCTGTTGGGACATGAAGTTACAGACTCCGGAGGTAGTAAAATGTCAATTTCAGCTAGTCACTTTCCCTCTAATTTTACAAAGGATAATGCATTTGCCATGATTAACCAATATGATGCAGATCATGGAACAAGTAAATTTTCTTCTGGAGTAGATATTCCCGGACGTATTCTCTCATTCTTTGGTCGTGCTAATTATACATTGATGGATCGTTATTTGTTTACTGTGACATTCCGTGCCGATGGCTCTTCTAAGTTTTCCCCCGAACACCGTTTGGGGATATTTTCCTGCTGCGGCTTTTGGATGGCGCCTTTCTGAAGAAACTTTCATGGAAGGGCGAAAGACTGGTTAGATAACTTGAAAGTCCGCTTGTCTTATGGTACGGTAGGTAATGATGGTATCAGCTCAGATTTATGGTCACAAACGTGGACTTCTGAAACAGATTTACGATATCAATATATACTGAATAACCAGTATTCATCTTCTTATGACCTTTCAACGGAACAAATGGCAAATTAAAAATCTAAAATGGGTAAACAACTATTACACGTAATTTTGGTTTCGATTTCGGATTTTTAAAGAACCGTTTGTGGGGATCTTTGGATTTATATTGGAATACAACAAAGGATTTGCTGATGTTGACTTCGCTTCCGGGGATTACCGGATTCACATCTACGTATGATAACATTGGTCAGACTAGTAATAAGGGAATTGAGTTTTCTTTGTCAGGTGTGATTTTTGAAAATAAAGATTGGAATATTACGGCTGGTATGAATATAAATTTCAATAAGGGTAAGGTCGATAAGTTGGCAGAAAATGTAACAGGTTTATATGGCTCTAGTTGGTGTGGCAGTAGCAGTTTCCCGGGTGAGGATTATATTTTACAGGAAGGCAAACCTGTGGGTATGGTCAGAGGTTTTATATATGATGGCTTTTATACTACAGATGACTTTAATTATGTAAACGGACAATATATATTGAAAGAGGGCGTGGCAGATTTAGGTTCTTTTATAATCCTGTACATGGGTGACCGTCGTCCGGACAAAATGCCTATCCGGGTCTTCCGAAATTTAGGGATATGGATAATAGTGGCAGCATTGATGAGAAAGATGTTACCATTATTGGTGATATGAATCCTGTTCATACAGGTGGTTTCAATATCAATACAACTTATAAAAATTTTTGATTTTAGGATTTGTATTTTAATTGGAGTTATGGTAATGATGTGTATAATGTGAATAAAATCGCTTCCTTGTACGGCGCAAAAGAAAAGGGAGTATATGAGAATAAACTTGGTTTTATGAAAGACTCCTATAAGATTTATGACGTGGTAGATGGGAAATTAGTTCGTCTCACTACTCCTGAGCAATTAAATGCAGCTAATGTAAATGCTAATTTACCATTACCTTATAGTGAAAATGGGGTTACTTCCAGTATTGCTATTGAAGATGGTTCTTATTTGCGTCTGAACACGTTGACATTGGGGTATTCATTGCCCGATAAGGTTTTGCATAAGGCTGGTTTGAGTAAATTGCGTATTTATGGAACAATCTATAATTTGTTTACCTTAACCGGTTACTCAGGTCTGGATCCTGAAGTTAGTGCTAATACCTCTCAGAATAAGGCGAAATACCCTACAGTAGGATTGGACTGGGGTACTTATCCTAGAGCACGTTCGTTTGTGGTTGGTTTAAATCTTGCTTTCTAATCAAAAAAACAAATCATTAAATTAATTATTATGAATAAATTAGCAACATATATATCTGCATTGGCACTATGCTGTTCCTTTGCTCAATGTAGTGATTATCTGAATACTTCTTCACCGGAGAACACTGGAGATGAGTTTGTAACCTCTTCTACTTCCGAAACTTTTAAAATCCTGTCTTGGTGTTATGCTAATTATCGGCAGAATTGTATTATGGGAGCTTATCGTTGGAATGATCCCATTGGCTCAGACTCTGAAATATATCCGGAAATAGGCTCTTTAAATAATGCCAACGCTAGACTATTACCGGAATTGTTAAGTGTAAATGCTGGTGGTTCAGGCTTCAACGGGCTTTATACTACGATTGCACGTGCATCTAAGGTAGCGGAATTGGTAGCTGATAAACCTGCATTTCAAGATGCTGTGGCAGCAGGAAAAGTAAATGATTGGACTCAACTTTATGGTGAGGCTTTAACAATGAAGGCTTTCTGCTATTTCGATTTGGTAAAACATTATGGTGATGTACCTTATGGATATGAAAATAACAATGTGGAAGATTATTCATTGACTTCCCGTTTTGAAATTTATGATAATCTTATTGAGATATTGAAGGAGGCAGAAGCATTGATGTATCCACTGGGAGAAGGTGGCATTACTGCTGAACGTTTTTCCAAGGGGTTTGCTGACGCGTGTTAGGACAGATAGCTCTTTATTCCGGTGGATATCAGACAATTCGTACAGATGTGCCCGGTTTGTATGGTGACGTACAGTTTACGACAAAAGGAAAAGAAGAACTAGGATGTGTCTATGCTCGGCGCAATGATTATCTAGATTATTATAAGATTGCCGAGAAGTATTTTCAGGCTGCTTTGAATAATAAAGGGACGGCTGCTTTAGTTACGGTTGATGACCGGAGTTATGCGAATAACCCGTTTCAGCGTCATTTTCAATATACTCATGATCTGGCTCTGAGCCCAGAATCTATTTTTGAAGTAGGTAATATACAAGGGGGACAAAGTGGGCAGACTACTACCAGTGAATATTCTTATGCTTTTGGACGTCCGTCCAGTGGTGGTAGTAATCAGGCTGCGCCTTGCAAGTCGTTTGGGGCGTTACGTATTATTCCCTCTTTCTATTATGGTGAGTTTGAAGCAGGTGATATGCGTAGAGATGCTAGTGTGACTGTTACTGGTAGTAAAGGTGATGGCAATGAAGCTCTGTTGTCTTTTACTCCGGGTAGCAAGTTGGATGGGGGAATTGCTATTAATAAATGGGATGAGAATCGTATGAATCCTCCTTATACTACATCTCAACGTACTTCGGGAATGAATTGGCCGGTGTTGAGGCTTGCTGATCTTATTTTGATGCAAGCGGAGGTCAAAGCGGAATTGGGAGCGGAAGGAGAAGCAATCCAATTACTTAACCAAATCCGTCAACGTGCATTTGGGAATTCTGAACATGCTATTTCAGCTTCAGGTGAGGCTTTGAAGGAAGCTATTTTGCAAGAACGCAAATTAGAACTTCTAGGTGAAGGGACTCGTCGCTGGGATTTGATTCGTTCTGGTAAGTTTGTGGAAAAAGCTTTAGCTGTTCGTGCAGAAATGACGGAGATGGTTAATGATTTGCAAACAAAAGGATATCATGAATTTGCTAATGGTAATGTGATTTCGAATTATGTATATACTAAGAAAGTGTATTTAAGTTCACGCTGACTTTTGATCCAGATGAGTCGAATCCGGCTCTGTATCCGGGATGGAGAGGTCAATATGATTATAGCACTACTCCGGTAAAAGTTACTGGGACAGACCATAATCTGGCTATTGAGGGGTCTGTTTAAATTATATAGATCCCGATGGTGCTGAAGCAAAGAGATTGCTTGACGAGGGTTATACACAGGATGATTGGGGAGTGACATTGGTGAAATATGCTGATCATTATACAAATAGCAATTTGTTGCCGGGAGTAAAAGAAGGTAATGTTCCTCCCAGATATTATTGGCCTATTCCATTTGAAACGCTGAGCAAGTCTAAAGGCAAAATAACGAACGGATATGGCTTGGCACAAGAATAAAGAGTATATATGAAAAACATTTTATCTATTTGCACATTTTTATTGGCCTTTGCGGCTTTTCCACCTGCCAGATGGCAGCTTTATCCGTTCCCCATTCTCGTCAAGGTCATAAACCTTGCGGCTCTTGGGAAGCCATTTCCCATGTTCGTCCATTGCCCTCATAGTCAGCAGGACATGGGCGTGGGGATTGTGTCCCGGCGGATGGGGGTCATGGATGGCAAAGTCAGCAATCATGCCTTTGGAAACAAACTGCTTCTGGCAAAACTCCCGGACAAGGACAGCGTACTGGTCGGGCGGTATCTCTCTGGGGATGGTAAGCACCCACCGCCTTGCAAGCTGGGAGTTGCGGATTTCAAACTCCATGCAGCCCGTGTCCGGGTCTGCGTCGGTCTGGCGGCACTGGTCAGGGTGCTGTCCGGCGTAGGCGGCAAGCCGCTTCTTCAAGTCGGTGTTGTGGGTTCGGATATGGATAAGGGGGTCTTTCTCGTCAAACCATATATCGGTGGTTTTTTCCTGCTTGGTAAGCCCTGTTCTCATAAAAGCTCCTTTCTGCGCCCCTGTTACGCAATAGGGCATTTTTCGGGTGTTTTTTCCGGCTCTTGACTTGGGGAAAATGGGGATTTTCAAATAGAAACCGCCCGGACAGGGAATGGTTCGTCAGGGCGGCTGTTATCGCAAGATTTCTGTTTTTTCCGGCTCTTGACCGTCTGACGCGGATAAACGCGAACTGTCGGCAAGCACCAGTTTGAGCAGCTTGTCGCGGAATGTTTCTGTGCTGCTGTGATTGAAAAACAACTCCGCAACAATGGTCTGCCCGTTCCTCTGGGTCGTGATGATGCTGTCGGGGGTCTGTTCTGCCATAGGCGGCTCCTTTCTTTGGGCGCAAAAGAGGGATTTCCCGTAGTTCGGAAAATCCCTCTTGGTTGACGGTTATTCTGTTTTACTGTGTGGGCTGTGCGGCGGCTGCCTGCGCCTTTCTCCTTGCCCGGTATTCCCGCGCTTTCATGCGGTCATACTCCCGCTGCTTTTCAAGGTTTCGCGCCCGGTACTCCCTTGAATACTGCCGGTGGTAGGCGCGGCTCTTTTCCTTTTTGGCTTCTTCGATTTCCTCCCGCATTTGCCGGATTTCCTGCTCGGTCGGTTCTGCAAGCTGTGTCACTTCGTTCTCAAACTTACCGATATAATTGAAATATATGCTGATGTGCTGGATTGCGTATCTCGCCCTTTTCTGGTCGCGCTCATGCACTTCAATCCGACTGATAAACTCGTTGAGAATGGTGGGTGTAAGGTCGGTAAAGGCAGCATGGCGTTCCGTCAGCTTCAAAAACTTCTGCGCCCGTCCTCCCGCGTTCTCATAAGCGGATAGCTGCTCTTGGAGCGTGGCAAGCTCCGCTTTCAGCGCGTAGTATTCTTCCGAATACTTCTGCGACATCTGCTCATAGCGGTCTTGCGGGATCGTGCCGAGGGCGTTGTCCTCGTAGAGCTTATTCAGCACCTTGTCAATCTGTTCAAGGCGTGTCGTGATTTGCGGAATACGCTTCTGCTGTTTCTTGGTCTGGTCGGTCTGCTGCATGGCAAGGTTCTTTTTCACTAATGCTTCAAACTCCGCCCGGTTGCTGATAGAATAGTCCTCGATTTTCTTCAGCACTTCCGCGATGGTCTGCATGAGCAAGTCCGCGTCCATGATGTGCGGGGAATGGCATTTGGGGTTCTTGGCTTTTCCCTTGTGGTACTCGCTGCAAAAAGCAACGTGCCGCTTGCCGCCGTTCCGGTAATCTATACGAATGTGCATTTTTGCGCCGCAGTCCTTACAGAAAAGCAAGCCGGAAAGAGGGTGGATTTCCCCGTCCCCGTTGGGGCGTCTGACGGGTGCGTTTTCCAAAATCCGCTGTACGGTTTCAAAATCGCTGCGGCTGATAATCGGCTCATGCACATTTTCTGTGATGTGCCACTGGCTCCGGTCTACATAGTGGTTATGTTTATCCCGGAAATGCTTTGTAGTCTTGAAGTTGACTACATCGCCGCAATACTCCTGCCGTGTGAGGATATGGGTCAAGGTGGCTTTGTTCCACTTGCAGCGGTTATCCTCATTGAGCGTCTTATTTTTACAAGTTCCCCGCCCTCGGTCTTTCATGTAGAAAGTGGGGGTTGGGATTTGCTCCTGTGTCAGATGCACGGCGATTTGGTTGCGGTTTTTCCCGCCGATAAACAGACGGAAAATCAAACGGACAACCTCGGCGGCTTCCTCGTCGATTATCCAAAAATCCTTGTTGTCCGGGGCTTTGATATAGCCGTAAGGGGCTTCGGTGACAATCGGCTTTCCACTCATGCCTTTGGTCTTAATGCCCGTTTTCACTTTCTTGCTGATGTCCTTTGCGTACCACTCCGACATGATGTTGATAAAGGGCGCAAACTCCAATGTGTCGGGCTTCTCGCTGTCAATGCCGTTGTTGACCGCGATAAAGCGCACATTGTTCCGTCTGAATATCTCCATCGCGTTTCCGACTTGGAGATAGTCGCGCCCCCAGCGGGTAAGGCTTTCATAATGCAGACACCGATTTTCCCGTTTTCCACATCGTCCATCATGCGGGAGTAGGCGGAACGGTCAAAAAACCTGCCGCTTTCGTCATCGTCGATGTAGTGCCGGATATTGGTTAGGTGCTGCCCTCTGGCATAGTTCTCCAAAAATATTTTTTGGTTCTGTATGCTGTTGCTCTCGCCGCCGTCCCTGTCCTCGTCGCCCACGGAAAGCGGGAGTAAAGGGCTGTAATTTTGCTATAATCAGTCATGTGCATAACCTCCTGTGCGTCCATGTATGTGTCATTTACACTTAAAATTATGCACTCCACCTTGCCGAACCGTACTCCACTCCCTGCCGGAATTTCTTTGCATTTTTCGCTTTATAATAAACTACCATACGAAATCCAATTCCGCAACCCACTCCTACCAGTAAATCCCTCGGCAGAAAACTTGGTAGCGGATTATGGAATGCACCTCCAATCCCATTGATTGTGTCCAACACCTTCTGTAAGGTGTTATCACCTGCCTGCTGTCCATACAGCCATGAAACCTTATTCAGAACATACCCGAAGATCACATAGGGAGCACATTTCAGGGCAAGCTGCTTTTTATTTACCCCTTTTGTTTTTTCTTTGAGAGTTTTCGGAATTGACTGCAAATCTTTCACAATCCCGTCAATGACCTTGCTTATAAGCTCTGTCCCTTGTCCTTATTTTTCTCTCTGCTGCGCTCCTTATTTTTATTCTGTGCAACAATCTTCTGAAGTCCTTTCAGTTTCTGTCTGAGTGACGGACGCTGCTGTTTTTTCTCATTAACTTTGACAAATTCCTTGAATGCCTGTGCAATCACATCGGCATCCTTGCCCTTGAAAAATACAAGATACCTGGGTGGTTTCATGGTCTTATCCTTTTTACTGCGAAATCGACATTGTATTTCCTTGCAACACGCTCAAAGGATTTAATATTGCTATCCGTAACCTCAATGGACTTTGCACCCTCTCCCTGACCGACCAGCTTTTTTACCGGGATTTTCCCATGGGAAGGCTCCTTATGCTTCTGGTGTTCCAGATACATCTTCATCGCCTTCTGTAACACGCTTGCGGTCAGTTTGGAAGTCTTGATTGCAAGAGCAATGGTTTTCTGTGTTGTTTCCTCCTGCACGGTGTACCTCCTTCCTTATCTGCACCAACTTGATTTAGGGTGGAACCAACAGCCTGTGAAGCTGTGTTTTCATTGCCATACTTACTGCTCCTCCCCTTCCTCAAGGTCTTTATCCCACCAGTTCATTTCTTCCTCATAAAAATCCTCGAATATATCAGCAGGAATGTTTTCTTTCTGCTTTCTCGCTTTCATAATGTCCCTTGCTATTTTTGCCCCAATCACCATCGCAACAGTGGCAATCAGTAATTTCTTCATATTTTTCCTGTTCATTTCTTTTTCCTTTCCACTTCTGGACGTTGTGACCAGAAGTTGTTGCAATAAAAAACAGATACAAAATCTTTCGATCTCATATCTGCCTTAACGCTGTATATTTTTCTATATTCTTTTTGATTAGTAGAGCTTTGCACCTGCCGGAATCGCATCATCAAGCATAACTAAATTCAGCTTTTCTTCTCCGTTTACTGTATGAACAGCGGATAAAAGCATACCGCAGGAATCAATTCCCATCATACTTCTCGGTGGTAAATTTGTAATTGCAAGTAATGTCTTTCCAACAAGCTCCTCCGGTTCATAATATGCATGAATACCGGAAAGAATAACTCTGTCAGTTCCTGTTCCATCATCTAAAACAAAATGCAACAGTTTTTTGCTTTTCTTTACCGCACTGCACTCTTTTACTTTCACAACACGGAAATCTGACTTGCTGAATGTATCAAAATCCACCATTTCCTCAAATAATGGTTCTGTTTCCACCTTTGGCTCAACAGGCTCAGTAACCTGTTCTTCTAAATTCATATTTTCATCGCACATATTCATTTCCTCCAGACATAATAAGCTAATGCCCATTATAGCAGAAAAGCTGTGCTTTGAGAAGAAATTCCTAACTTGAAAATCGTGTACATCTTTGCACCGATCAGATTATCTTCTATCCATACATCATCGAGCAGCAGACAATGTGATAACACTTCCAGATTTTCCATGTTTATCAGCCGTTGAACAACAGTATTTGTATTCGCCGGTATTTCATGAGCTTCCATTGCAATATCCCGCCTTGCTTCCCTGCAATACTTATACAATCCCAAGATATACTTATTCGACAGGATAAAACCATACGCATCATTATTCAGATATATCATTTTATGCTTTTCCCATTCCTCCGGCAATGAAAAATAGCACTTTGCTGTTTCGATATAGCAGTCTCCCTCATAGGCAGGCTTTATCTTCTTCTCCTGCCGGAGCATCTGATGATATATCTTTTCCCGGTCAAATATACTTCTTGCTCTGGTAAAATCCGGTGTCCTTCCACGCATAAATGTGTAAACATTGTTGATCACTGTTTTTCCTGCCAAAGATTTATAATTCCCTACCCTGTGAAGGTACTGCAATACCTCTGTTAGCTTCTCCTCAGAAGTAATCTCTTGGTAGTTCTCTGTATCAATCTCCATTTGTTCAAAAGTTAATGGTGTGCTTCCTTTTTTGATTTCACGCTCCATGATACGCTTGGTATCTCTCATTGATTCCATATCATTTCCTTTCCACTTCTGGACGCTGTGACCAGAAGTTATAAAATAAGCAGGTATAAAAACTTTCATTTCATACCTGCTCCTATTCAACAAGAAATTCTCTTTCCTGCAAGTTCCATTATGATATTGATTACTTCCCTAATGATTGCAATAATTTTTATTGCAAGGACAATCACTCCGATCATGCCACCGATGATTGCGTCTAATGCCAACACTCCTATGCTCCCGGCTATTCCAAAATTACGAGGTATCAGCAATACAAGCATCTTTTGTATGCCGAAGGGAAAGCCACCCATAATCCAGAACTGAAACCAGTTCATACCGTTTTCTCCCAGACATATCCAGTAACACATATCCAACCAGATCACAATAAATGCCATCGGCAAAATCACCTTAAACAATACCCTTTTCATGCCATCCTCCTCCATACATATCATGCTGCACTTCCTGCTGATAGAAATGATTTATCGTGGCTGGTGCATTATAAAGCGCTGTTATCATATACGACTTGATATTGGTTATCTTCGTTGTTGTCTCTTTCATGCAACCAATCACATACTCAAGATGACTGCTATTCAGTTTCAAAAATCTAGATTTTACGAGTTCATACGGATAGTCCTCTCCTGCAACCCGGATTGATTTTCTTTTTACGCATACCACTTCACAGATTATCCCAAACAATTCGTCATAAAGTTCCTTTTCCCCATAGCCATCATACTTCATGTGATGATCATAACTGATATTCTCTTTAATCAGTTCTATGTAAGACTGTGCATCATCCATCGCATCCATCACATCAGCTTGTGGCTTTTCTGTCACAGATTGATTGATTGGATTGGTATAACTCAACTCAGTCTGGTTATAATTAGTCTGATTCATATAAGTCTGATTATAGTTAGTATAATTAGGGTTCGATTCTCCGACTTCTTGAGGTTTGATTTCCGAACTTCCAGAGGTTTGATTTTCTGACTTCCGGAAGTTCGATTTTCTGACTTCTTGTGGTTCGGTTTTCTGACTTCCAGAAGTTCGATTTTCTGACTTCTTGAAGTTCGATTTTCCGACTTCTGTGATTTTATCAGCATTTGCTGGCTCTTTTTCGTCCATCTGTTCAGTAATAGAAGCAAAATTTTTCACATAAATTATATCCGGTTTTCCAAGTCCCCTGCGAACCTTTTCTACCAGACCAATTCCTTTTACAGAATCAAGCTCTGCCAATACCTTTACAGCCTTTTCTTTAGCGCATCCCAAATCCTCCATTATGCTGTCTATGGTGTAAATGATGTATGCACGATTTTCATCGTCAAACCATTCATTTTTCATAGACAGCGACATACGATCAAGCATAAGTCCATACAATAATTTTGCATCACTGGACAGCTTCTTAAATCTCTCGTCCTTTATCAGCAGGCGTGGAACACGATAGAATGAGAACTGTTCCGCTTCTATTCCGTAATAATAGTCTAGCTGCAAAATTTCTCCCATTCTCGTCTCCTCCTTCCTACTGCGTATTTTTCCAGTTATCTAATAGCTGAAATATTATTTTTTCTATATCATCTGTGCTGTATGTATCCGGGAAATAACTGTTAATGCGTTCTGTTTTTATAACAACCTTACGCTCTACTGGCTTTTCTTTCTCCAGAAGCATACGCACCATTGGAAAGGTCAACTCTCCTTTTTTGTCACTTTCCTTTAGCAATGCGCTCTGCTGTTTTGTGATTGCTGCATTGGTGTCCTGTATTGCTACCAATATCCATTGCTGTGCATCCTCGGATAAAAACGAGAGGTCCACAGCCTGCATAATGCCTATTTTCCCCGAATCCACCATATCAAGCAACGGTTCCGATAATCGTGAAATCCATATATATCTTTGAACAGTTTTTGCACTCTCTCCTGCAGCTCCTCCCAGTTCGTCCAGCGTAAGTCCACCTGCTCTGCTTCCCTGATGCTTCATGGCTTCGTATTTCATGCGATATGCCTTCGCTTTTTCGCTTGGAAGAATATCTTCTCTTTGAATATTGCTGTCCACCATGATAATCGTGGCTTCATCGTCCGTATAATTACGAATAAACATCGGCATTGTATCAAGTCCTACAAGCTCACACGCATGTCTCCTTCGGTGTCCTGCAATAACTTTCATACGCCGCCCTCAGTCTCTTGGTCTTGCCAATACCCGGCATCAGCATGCCATGCTCTCTGACACTCTCCACCGTCTCCTGCATCTTTTCATCGTCCAGTACCTTAAATGGGTGACCTTTGAACTCATGCAGTTCTGATAATGCAATTTCCTGTACCTGCTCTATTCCTTCCTGTGGCTGTCCATCTCCGAATAAATCATCGAAGCTGTTCAGTTTTACCTTTGCGGCACTTCCTGTTTTATTCATCTGCAAGCACCTCCTCTGTCAATGACTGATAGGCACTCGCTACTTTTCCATTTGGATCATGCTCATAAATGCTGACACCTTCAGCAGAAATCTCCGCAGCTCTTACCGACATCGGAATACTGTTTTCAAATATTCTTACCTTGCTACCATAATTCTCCACAACCAATGCACTGATGTCTTTTGCATAATTCGTTCTGTTATCAACCATAGTAAGCAGAATACCTTCAATCTCCAATTTTGGATTGATCTGCCTTTTTACCTTTCCTATGGTCTTTATAAGCTGTTCCAGACCTTTTACCGGCAGATATGCTGCCTGCACCGGAATAAGGATGCTGTCGGCACTTGCAAAGGCATTTATGGTAATCATGCCAAGGGAAGGCATACAATCAATCAGAATGTAATCATACCTTTCTTTCTGCTGTTCTATATAAGTCCGAAGCACAAGCTCCCTGCTCATGACATTTACCAGTGATACTTCCAATCCCGACAACTCTATATTGCCGGGCATAAGGTCTACACCCTCGTCGTGCTTTAGGATGCCATAATCCGGCTCCATATCTTCTTCATTGATGATATTCGCCATAATGGTTGCAAGAGATACATCCAGTTTATCCGGCTCCTGAAAGCCTAAACTTGCTGTCAGGCTTCCCTGTGCATCCGCATCTATCAGAAGCACCTTTTTCCCCTTTTTTGCAAGTCCAATACCTAGATTACTTGTTGTGGTGGTCTTTCCAACTCCACCTTTCTGGTTTCCGATTACTATAACTTTACACATGATGAAATTCCTCCAAATTCTACTATTATTCTTTTACATTGCTCTTTTTTACTTCTACATACGATCTGTAATATTTATCTGTTCCCTTGTTGGGATAGAGGTCTGACATTTCCAGAACCTCTACCTTTGGGTGTCTCTGCATGATTTTTTTGAACCATGTAATATCATTTTTTGTTCCCATCAACCGAATCTTTAACATCAATCATTTCCTCCAAACATTGCATACAAATTTTTATTGTATGTGGCATACTCCGGATAGCGAATCTGTATTGCCTGCCAGAAATATGGTGCATAGCAACAGCAGAACAAATCCTCTACTGAATATCTCCGGCACTCATCCACCTGCTCCTCTGTGTCCTGTTCATCATCTACGCTCGGTGTACCATTGCAATACAGATTAAATGCCATTCTGACAACCTTTGCACTTCCACTGGTCTGCCAGCCCTCATGCAGGCACTCCGTTTTTACACAACCAGTCTTAAAGTTATAAATTTTATCCACATTTCTTCGTGTATCCTCGTTCATTCCAAGGCAATAGCAAAGTGCCTTGTGATATACATCTGCTTCTCTGACTTTCTGAAGTTTTTCATAGTAGAATTTCTCATGTGCTTCACTAATAAAGTTAATATTTTCTTTTTCTGCTCCTAACGCTGTACTGTTCATACTGACTTCCTCCATTTTCTTATTTTGTTCCGTTGACCATAACAAAAAAGGACATTCCTCTAAAATTTCTTTTAGAAAAATGTCCTTATAGTACAAAATATGAACTTGAACTGACTCGATTTTAATTTAAAATCGTTTGTTTTAACCCTTTAAGATAGGTTATTTTGTCGTACTCCTGTCGTACCATACAAGTTGGAAGTCCGCAAACCCTTGATTTTATTGGTCTTTTTTATCCAATGACTTCATTGTCGGGATTATAAATTGACCTAATCCACATAAGTCCATACTGTGTAATCTGAAACTATTTTATTGTTTTATTTTCCTTAAGACCATCCATATTTGTCCATCAAAGACCACTAATTTGATGTCAAATTGATGTCTTTTTTTAAATTTGATGTCAATTTTTGAACTCCTTTTTAATCAAAAGTGCTCATTCAAAAAACTATCAAATTTTTTTTGCATACTGTTCACTGCCTGCAGTTTGGCTTCATCATTTGCTTCTGCATAAATGTTAAGAGTAGTACCAATATCTGCATGCCCCATAATATCTTGTGCTACTTTTATATTTTCTTCCACCTCACAAAGTCTTGTACAAAAGGTATGTCTCATATGATGACAAGAGAAATGCGGAATCAATATTGGTGCCCGCTTTTCCTTTTTCGCTTTTAACAATTTCCTCTGCATTATGAGATTCATAAATTCTTCTAATTGCTCGGTTAATCGTTGATGGATTATGTAATCCTCCATTCCGATTTGCAAATATAAATCCACTCATCCCATCACATACCTCTATATTAAATCCCCGTTCTTTTTGTGCTTCATACTCATCTCTGAATGCTTGATAAACAGCATCCATCATGGGGACTGTCCGTTTTCCGGCTTTTGTTTTTGGTGTCGACACATGAAATTCAGCTTTTCCATTTTCCATTATTCGATATATAACTGCATGATTTATACTAATCTGACGCTTTTCATAATCTAAATCATCCCACCTCAATCCTATCACCTCACCAATTCTACATCCTGTTCCAAATAATACTGTAAACAGTGGCAGCCAGTGATTATATAACGGACTGTTCGCTGTATATTCCATAAATGCTTTTTGTTGTTCTCTTGTCAATGCATGTCGGGTACCTCTATCCCAGCTGTTACTTCTTTTAATTTCTGCCATAACTCCCTCTGATGGGTTTACTCGTATAATCCCATCCCTCACTGCCATTCTAAATGTAGGGTGAAGTAATGTATGAATATTATCAATCGTTACTGGTTTGAACCCTTTTTCATTTATCAAATGATAGTAATAAAGCTTCACATCTGAATACTTGATATCTCCAATATATCGCTTACCAAAATTATCTCTTACAAAATGATCATACATATATTTATAAGAAACTCTGGTTTGTGGCTTCAAATCATATTTTGTTGCCATATACCGATCAAACACTGTATTTAACGTGGCTTTACCGGATACATAAGTATCTAATCCATCCAGCTGGTCCCTAACTATTTTTTTCTCTTTTTCCCTTAAATCTAACAAATCTACCGCATAAATGACCCTTCGTATCCCATTAGGATCTGTATACTGGTAAATATATCTTTTATCCTTTCTTTGACTCTCGCCTGGTCGCAAAACCCTGCCCTTATTATCTTTTCTTGATTTTAATTTTGTTGACACTTGGCAACCACCTTTCCATCTATGGAAAAGTAATTCCTCTAATTCACAGAAGCATTCTTTTCTTGTAATGCTCTAAATCCATCAACTAGTGTTTGTGTTATGGTTAGATTATGTTTCTTCGCATACTCTACTATCTCTGCATGCTCCTCCTTCGTCAGTCGCATAAAAACGCCCTCACTCCTAGGATTTTCTAACCTTGGTCTCCCGGTTCTTGCCAACCGCATCACCTCCGTTTCATAATCTATTTCCATTATACATAATGTATATCAAAAATTCAACTATTTTTTTGATATACACTTTCTCTATCTTTCCCACAGTTTTAAATTCTTGCTATACTCTGAACAATTCTAAATATTCTTCAAATACTCTGGTATTTACAAGTGTCAATCGATTGATTTTATATACAGCATGAGCCTCTTGAGCTAACTTCATGAAAGTGTGCTTACACATAGAATATCTTTTAGCCCCTTCTTCATATCTTACAAATTCATTCTTACTTACATTACTTTGCATAAGAATCTCCTCTCGTTGTTATGGTTCTTACTTTTTAGAATTTTTTATTCTTCGACAGATTCACTTTTTCCAAATAAAAACAGCCTACCCTATCAGAGTCTGCCGTTTCCTCTTTACGACACCGTGTCATAAAGTTTCTTTATGATTCTCGTATTTTTCGACTGCAATTTTCTTCCAGTTTTCCGGGAATCCCATTTTATATAAAACTGTCTCATATATTGGGTGTTTCCCAAAACATTGTTTTAATTCCGTATAGAACAAAGCAAAATCTTCTTCCTGTAGAAAAATCTTTAAAATAATGACCTGTGCAAACAAATCCTCTTTTCCAAAGCAATACCTCCCTGCTTTTCTTGGAATCTGTAACCTTTTATGAATTGACATATCCAGTAGTGCATCTTGTGTCCTGAAGTCAAACAAACGGTCATTATGTGCACATACATTCCGGAATTTTGTCATGATTGATAGCATTCTTTCCACTTCATTCACCCTGACTGTTCCAAAATCTTTACAGACTTGAATCTTTACACGTCCTTTCTGGCAGGCATAAAGTTTCGATACCTGTCCAATTGTCAATACATTAATCAATATCCAAAACGGCACCGATTGATATTTCTTTATATAGTGTTGAATATACGAGCAATTACTTTTCTCATTCAGTTGCTCTGATATCTTTTTTATTACATTTCTAATATTGGGAATCTTTTTTCCAGCCTGTAAGTAATTGGCAGGATCCAGATATGCTTCCTGATGTTCTCCATAAATTGCACAAAAGTGATATGACAAAGAAGATTTGATTGTTTGTTCACAGATTAAAATATATTTTAGAAATACGCTGCGAAGATCATGATCAAAACTATATAATTCATAGACATCCTCAAACCTTACTCCCAATTTAAATTTATTAGTATGTAGATCTTTAAATATCTGTTTATATCCATTGATCAATGCAAAATAGCCAATTTTGAAAAGAATCTGTTTTGCATATTTCTGATCTTCAATTAACAGCTGTTTTTGTTCTGACAGAAATGAAATCTGCTCATCATATGTCAGAAACCGTTTTCCGCTCAATTTCACCTATCTCCTCATAAATGGCGAAAGGCCCCCCGTAGGAAGCCTTCCGGACTACGGGCTTCACAAGTTTCCGTAGTACGATCATACGTATTCTATTCTTTTCCCAAAAGCCTGTCAAGAGAAATTACTCCTTATTTCTCTTCCTTATCACAATTTAAGACGTTTTATTTTGGGTTCCTTTATATTTCGCTGAATTTTCTTTTCCACTGGTTCTTTTATTTTTTCAGTGATCTTTTCCTTTGCCCTTTCTTCCTTATTCAAGCGCAATTGTTTTTGCTTGGAATCATAAAACTGAACCTTATCTGAAAGCAGATCTTCTTTTGAAACCTGCGTTGCGTTAATTTCTGCTACAATCTGCCCTAAGTCTTCTTTCGCTATAGTTCCATTATCTGGTATAAGAATCAATAGCGATAGGTAAGGTCTGAGCGGCATTCTCACACCACTTTCCACCTTTTCCCCCGCTCCGCACCGTACGTGAGACTTTCACCTCATACGGCGCTCCATCAAAATTAATCTGACTTGGGGCCATTCCTCCACGGCTTATTATCACCGCTTCTCAGGTCCATTGCCCCTACTCTCACTGACATAAACTGTGTTACCACAGACCGCCTCATTGGAATTGCACTTCCTAATCGTTGTCAGCTTTCCCCGTTCCTATTTTCCTATCTGTACATATACCCTTAGGCGCTCTCTTTGAGCCTGTAAGCTTGGTAGTGCCTGTAACACTACATGGATTTTCATAACGAATGTCTTACTCACCCACACTTACCTGACGTCACGTCATCAATGCATTTCTACATTGCCATTCTTTAGACCCTTTCCTTCAAGAGTTCGCCAGTTGCCCCTGTATAGGCAACATTCTCGCCATAGGTATTTTATAGACTTCCGACCTATCATCCACTCGACCACCTCTGGTTCGCATTTCCTCGCCATTACGCGTTAGGGTGGCTCTCAGCCGACTTCACCGAGCTTATAACCTCTCACGATGTGCAACTGTGAGACGCTATTCGGAGTATTAAAGGAGCGCTTCAAGGCGTTATCCTATCATTTCACCTCTTGGAAAATAAGTTGTTGTCACAACTAGATAAACTAATTGCAACCCTGCCCTTTGTTAATTTATGCGGCGAAACGGGTCGCACCTTCATGAACAGAAGACGGAAGAACATAATAATCTTCCCTTAAAACATCTCCTACTTGTGCCAGTAATTCTTCCTGCACCAGTGCATTCGCTCCATTTATCTTACTGGTATTCGTCAATACATACATTGCTTTCTCCGAAGGACCGCTTGCATCTGCATTCAAAAGCAAGTTGATCGGCTCACGGTCAAACACCATGGAATTTACCAAGTTTTCCATATTATATAAGCCATATCCTCTATTACGATCTGCTAAAAGTGCATCTTGGTGTAATTGCTCTATAGAAACACCCCACATTTCCAAATTGGATTTACTTACCGGAATACTTGCAGTACCAAATTCATTTTGTTCCAATATTACGCTATACAATGCCGTAAGCTCACCACAACTTTTGTGTGCATATTTTTCCAAATATTTTACATTGTTTTTCGGATCACACATCTTGATTGTCAAATTTTCTTTTACCGCATCATAATCAAGAAAATCCCTTCTGTCAAACGGTATTTCTTCTCCTTGCATGCACTGCTCCGCAACTTGATTCATAATCTCATTCATGGATTCCCCATTTTGATATTGTTGTTCAAAATTATCTAAGTGAATCATCGGTGCAGCGTCTTCTCCTTCTCTTCGAATCATCAGACTTTCTAAAATCCGGTCATTACTCTTTATCGTTTGCTGAATCTGAATTTCAGCATTTGCATAAGAGTCTGGCAGATATTCCCGAATATGGTTTTTTACATATTCTGTAAATTCTGGATTCATATTAATTTTCCTCCTTCTCTTTTGCTTTCACGTTTCCTGTATTGATTTTTTCCTGATAACTTATAAGTCGATTTTTCTGTTCTTCTCGTAGTTTTTGCTTCATTTCTTCATGGTTTTCAAATTCTATCTCCATTTACTTCTCCTCTTTTGTCATTGATGTTTTTTCGTACTACACGGGTAAATGTCCTCTATCACCTCGTGTTATTTTTTATCCTGCAGGTTACTGTCAGGGCAACAGTTCACATTGGAATTGCACCATCTTTTTCAGACCGGTTTTCTATCCGGAAGTATCATTATCCAGAAACAGAGTCTTCGCTATAGGCTCCCTCACTCCTATTTGCTACATGGATAGTTCCCGCTCCTGCCTTTGTCTTCACTGTAAATTTTCTGATTCGACACTTTACGACACAATGTCATAAAGTCGCACAAAAACAATCCTGGCGTATCTGCAGCTCAGCTCGTCTGTTCCATACGTCCTGCAGGATATCTCTCTATTCTGTTTTCAATGTGCAGTTGCTGTCCTCTCCGGAAAGGGAACGGATTAAACCAGCTCTTTCGGAAGAATCTTAAAATTCACGATCTTCTCAATCAATTTTGCCCGGATTCTCAGCCTCATGAACTCATCCACTTGGTCATGCTCTCTTCCATCTGCCAATTTGATTTTTCTTTTACATAACTCATTTATGTAGGATCATAATATTCCAAAACATAATTGACAGATTCAGCATCTCCTGAAATTGCTGACATGATAACTTCATACGGCAATGCTTTCTTTCCATTACTCATACATTTCCTCCAATATCTGTCTCATCAGCTTTAAAGAAACTTGCTTATGGTAGTGAATCGTACTTTGTACCAAATGTAGATCGGATGCGATTTCCGTCTCTGTCATGTCCAAAAAATACAGCATCAACAAGATTTCTCGTTTCTTTTCCGACAGTTTCTGAAATGCTTCTGCAATCTGTAGATCATTGACTTCCACTGCTTTTCCCATGACCTGAAAATACCTTCGATCAAAACAATACTTATCCATAGAATACAGTTGTTCCAATTCTTGCCTGGTCAATTCTGAAAACAAGCTTTCTTTCGATTTCTGTCTTGTCAGATCTCTCCAGCAATGCTTTACTTCCCCTTTTATGGTCTTTTTACAATAGGTATCAAACTTCATTTGTACCTGTTGTTTTTGTTTGGGAGATAGTTCCATTCGGATCACCTCCCTTCTGCAGAACGCAGTTATTAAAAAGTGGCTTCTCCCTTTCATAGAGGAAAGCCACTTTTAGGGTTCAATTATCGAAAAAAACAAAAATTTTTACTATTCCCATCAGATTGTATTGATATAATACAAATGCGGAAAGGGTAGGTAGGAGGGATTCATGAAATTCAGTAACAAAAGAACTACTACAATATAGCGACCAGTTCAAGAAAAATCACATGACCTCTAAACAAGATTTACTAAAAAAATTTGATTGTATTATCAAAACTGTTAATCAAAAATCTCAAGATGATACGAGACATTCTGCTGCTTATTACCATGTTGTAAATGAACTATTAAAAAAATTCCAAAAAAAATTAGTGAGTACGAGACTATTTACTGAGCTTGAAGATTGGTGGGCCTATGAACTTACATTATCTTATGATGGTATCTATTTATTCTGTAATCACTATAACTTTCATGGACTTGCACCAGATAACAAACTGGATATGGTTTGCGATCATGAATTCATTCTTCTATCTGTCAAATCAGAGTTATTAACCGTAAACGCAAAATAGCGAGTACCTGTTCAAAATCATCCGATGTGAGATAATAGACTCATCACTACAAAGTCTAAATAGTTTAGTACTCAACTTTTTAGACTTTATCACAGGAGGTGAGTCATGAAAT